>BNJU01002864.1_pt1 | contig 47501 bp, 52 predicted proteins | sample 8539281 | NCBI WGS metagenome assembly BNJU01 (sample SAMD00202456, study PRJDB9452) | human saliva metagenome | isolation source: human saliva | place: Japan
TTTAATTCTCATTTCCGGGGTCAGTGCCAAAGATTATGAAGTTTGGGCAAGAAAACATAATATCAAAAACAATGGCAGATTCAAGAATTAAATTAAGAGAACAAGGCATTAATTCCATTACCCAGCTCGACGATCTCAATAAAAATCTGCCGATGATAGACAAGATTTGTTAGATAAAATAAAGAACATTGAAACTAAAATGAAGAGTTTATCTCAAGATATGGAAAATATAAATACTATAAATAAGTATCGTGAAATCTATAAATACCACAAGAAAAATCTTGAAGATAAACAATTTGCAGAGGAGTATTATAGCGAACTTTCCGTATATAAAATTGCGCTAAAAGAAATTTTAGAAAACTATAAAAAGCTACCAAAAACAAAAGAAATACTATCAAACTTCGATAAATTGCAAGAAAAAGAACAATTTTCTGACCTTGTTCAGTATAGGAAAAACTATGAAAATTATTATGGGATAGAAGTAGAGAGATAAAAGCTATAAGCGTTGCTTACATTTATTCAAAAAGACTTGACATAATTCGTTTACAATAGTAAACTTACTTCAAGGTTGCTTGTTCACATTTGTAAAACAACTAGGAGGAAAGGAGAATGAGCACAATAGAATTTAATACTTATATCACAGATGCAGAAGATATTTTTAACCGTATTTGCAATAAGAAAGTCGGAAATGTAATAGGAAGCATCATTTAAGATCATGTTTTAAGCTTCGATGATATGATCGACTAGAAAAATATTAGAGATGAAAAATCTTTCGCAGTAGAAGAAGTGGATTGCAATTGTCCAGAAGGGCAATGCGAATGTCATTTACATCATCATTAAGCATAAGGAGGAATTTAAAATGAATAATGACAACAGAAATTCGTCCCATAATCACCATGATTATGACGACATGGATAAGTTAAAACACGAGCATGGAATCACAGATGAACATGGAGACCATAAGGATAAACATCAAGAACATCATGCTGGGCATGATCATAGCGGGCACAATGGGCATGATCATAGCGAGCACAGTGGGCATAATCACAGCGGACACAGCGGGCATGCCCACCATCATCACGGAAGCTTTAAGGAACTTTTCTTAAAGTCATTGCCACTAGGAATCATTATTATGTTCTTTTCCCCTTTGCATGGATTTAAACTACCATTCCAGTTTACTTTTCCATATTCTGATATTGTAGTAGCTATTTTATCTACTATATTAATTGTTTATGGTGGACGTCCATTCTATCAAGGTGCAGTTGACGAATTTAAACAAAAAAAACCTGGAATGATGGCACTCGTTTCTTTAGGTTTAAGTGTTTCATATTTATACAGTATTTATGATGCGATCATTACCTACGTAACGGGTGGACACGTGATGGACTTTTTCTTTGAATTTGCTTCATTACTATTAATCATGCTATTAGGTCACTGGATTGAGATGAAAGCTATTGGAGAAGCAGGAGACGCACTAAGCAGCATTGGCTAAGTTAGTGCCGAAAGATGCTCACGTTGTATTAGAAGACGATTCAATTGAAACACGACCAGTTTCTGACTTAAAAGATAGGTGATTTAATTCGTGTTCAAGCCGGAGAAAAATGTGCCAGCAGACTGGGATTATCGAACGTGCGAATCACGTTTAAATGAAGCTCTTTCTAACTGGAGAGTCAAAAGCAGTAAAAAGGTCCTAGCGATGAAGTAATCGGAGGCTCAACAAATGGAGAAGGGTTCTTTATATTAAAGTGAATGAGACAGGCGATCAACTTTATCTCTCAAGTTCAGAATTTAATTAGCCAAGCTCAAAGTCAGCCTTCCAGGGCAGAAAAATATTACGCAAAAAGGTTGCAGGGTGGCTCTTCTATATTGCTGTTATTGTCGCGCTAATTGCTTTTTGTAGTGTGGATGATTATTGGAGATATCCCAACAGCAGTTATATTTACTATTACTACATTAGTTATTGCTTGTCCGCACGCATTGGGTCTGGCTATTCCATTGGTAACCGCCCGTAGCACAAGCTTAGGGGCTAGCCGTGGCTTACTAGTAAAAGACCGCCAAGCCTTTAGAAATAGCTCAAGATGCAGATGCGATCATTTTTAGATAAAACGGGTACTTTAACAACAGGTGAATTTAAAGTATTAGATGTAAAACTTAATGACAAATATACAAAAGAGGAAATCATTGCCTTATTGGCAGGTATTGAAGGAGGATCTCAGCCACCCAATTGCTCAATCAATTGTAAGGTTCGCTGAGCAGCAAAGGTATACGTCCAGCATCTTTTGATTCGATTGATGTGGTTTCCGGTGCTGGAGTAGAGGGTAAAAGCAGGTGAGCACCGTTACCAATTAATCAGTCAAAAAGCCTATGGACGTAATCTTGATATGGATATTCCAAAAGGAGCAACTCTTAGTGTCTTAGTAGAAAAACGATGATGCCATTGGTGCTGTAGCTTTAGGGGACGAATTAAAAACCAACGAGTAAAGAGTTAATTAAAGCTCTTAAAAGAACAATATTCAACCAATTATGGCAACAGGTGATAATGAAAAAGCGGCTCAAGGCGGGCAGAAGTTTTAGGGATTGAATATGATCAAATCAATCTCCACAAGACAAATATGAGTTGGTTAAAACACTTAAAGATAAAGGAAAGAAAGTTATCATGGTAGGTGATGGTGTAAATGATGCTCCTTCTCTTGCCTTAGCAGATGTTGGTATAGCTATAGGTGCTGGAACTCAGTTGCATTGGATTCAGCTGATGTCATATTGACTCAATCCGATCCAGGAGATATTGAATCATTCATTGAATTAGCACACAAAACAACTCGTAAATGAAACAAAACCTATTTTTGGGAGCTGGTTATAACTTTATAGCTATCCCTCTAGCTGCAGGAATTTTTGGCTCCTATTGGTATCACATTAAGCCCTGCATTAGGAGCAATCCAATGTCTCGTGTCAACAGTCATCGTCGCCATTAATGCAGTTATTAAGTTTAGATCCAAAAATAACGGTTAACAGATCGAATGATTGAAACTCCTCAGTATCAAGATACAATAGTTTTACAGGAGAAAAAGAGATGTGAGTACTGGTTTTGAAAAATCGTGTTGGTAGAAGTAGACGATTTTTTTCTACCAACACGATTTTTTTAATTTATTATAGAACTGATTTCTGTTTAAAATCCTATAAGCCACCTATTTCGACAGTTTTATAGCTTGTTATTCTATTTTTCTTGACAATAATACCACCGTCTCCAACTTGGAGCTGTTTTTATTTAATTCTCATTTACGGAGGTCAGTGCCTTCAGTAATGCTTTTTCTTCAAGTCATTTGTCATGTGTTCTAGTTCGCTATATAATAAGTATATCTTTACTTTGAAGGAGTACTTATGACTCAAGGAATTATTATTCAAGCGTTGAGCGGGTTCTACTATATTGAATCGGATGGAGTCATCTATCAAACACGTGCACGTGGAGTGTTTCGCAAACGAGGCCAGTCGCCACTTGTTGGAGACGTGGTGGAGTTCGAGAGTAGTAACTTGCAAGAAGGAATGCTAACAAAAATATTGCCGCGAAAGAATGCCATTGTTCGTCCGCCTGTCGCCAATGTGGATGTCGGGATTATTATGATGTCGGCTGTCGAACCAGAATTTTCGACGCATCTAGTGGATCGCTTCCTTGTCTACTTGGAAGGCTTGGATGTGAAACCAGTCATCATGATTACAAAGACGGACTTGCTGGACGTGGCAGGGATGTCTCGCCTCGTGGACGTGAAGGCACGTTATGAAAAAATCGGCTATCCGGTTTATTTCGGACAGGAAGTCATGAAGGACAAGGCGCCGCTATTAGAGAGCTTGCGTGGTGAGAAGGTCATCTTCTTAGGGCAGTCCGGGGTGGGGAAATCGACCTTGCTGAACGAGATGATTCCAGAATTAAACCAAGAAACGGGAGAGATTTCGAATGCGTTAGGGCGTGGGCGTCATACGACTCGTCATGTATCGCTTCATGAAATCGAAGGCGTGTGGATTGCGGATACTCCGGGATTCAGTACGGTTGATTTTATGGAGATTGAAAAAGAGGACTTACCGCATTTATTTCCTGAGTTTGTCGAAGTAGAGCATGAATGTAAATTCAAGAGTGTTCGCACCAACACGAGCCAAACTGCGCTGTGATTCTGCGTGGAGTCAGGAGACATTTGGCAAGAGCGATACGACCATTATTTGAATTTCTATGAAGAACTGGACCAAAGAAAACCAGTGTATAAAAGAAATAGTCAGAGGAGACAGAACATGAAAGTAGCACCATCAATTTTAAGCGCAAATTTTGCAACATTAGGAGAAGACGTTAAGAAAGTTGAAAAATTAGGAGCAGACTGGATTCATATCGATGCCATGGACGGACAATTCGTTCCAAACTTAACATTAGGGCCAAAACATCGTTGAAGGATTACGTCCTGTGACGGATTTAGTATTAGATTGCCATTTAATGGTAGGGCAAAAACCCAGAACGTTTCATTCCACAATTCGCAAAAAGCAGGAGCAGACTACATCTCTGTTCACGTGGAAGCAACTCCACATATCCACCGCGCGCTTCGAGCGATTAAAGCAGAAGGCGTAAAAGCCGGTGTCGTCATCAACCCAGGAACACCAGTGAGTGCTATTTCAGCAGTCTTAAAGCGAAGTTGACTTAGTATTAGTGATGACAGTAAACCCAGGATTCGGCGGCCAATCATTCATTCCAGAAACATTGGATAAAGTACGCGAATTAGTCGCATTGCGCCAAGAAAAGGCTACCACTACTTAATCGAAGTGGACGGCGGAGTGAACGGCGAAACAGCGAAAACTTTGCGCTGCAGCAGGGGGTAGACGTTGCCGTTGCTGGTTCATATGTATACTACGCAGACGATATCAAAGCTGCGATCGATTCAATTAAAGAAGCATAAGAGGGACGAAGATGGAAGTTGTGATTGTCTTGGGAGGACCCAACACCAAAGAGAATATCAAGGCGCTCTTAGAAAACCGATACGGAAAGGCCTATGAAGACTTTCGTTTTGTCGGCGTCGACGGTGGTGCTCTTCGGTTATTAGATCAACACCTTCCCATGGAAGTAGCGATTGGGGACTTTGACTCTGTCACAAAAGAACAGCGCGACTTGATTCATGAAGCAGCGGGCACAGTTGTCCAGCTTCCTTCTGAAAAAGACGATACTGATTTTGAGGCAGCTTTATTATGGGTGAAGGAGCATTTCGAAGGAGTACCGATTCATGTACTCGGTTCTTTTGGTGGACGAGTGGACCACGCGATTAGTACCTTATGGACGATGATGCGACCAGACTTAGCACCGCTGATTCCATACGTGGTGTTCGAGGATGCAACGAATGTCGTGAATTTCATCCAGCCAGGCACATACACGATTGAAAAGATGGACTTTACGAAGTACCTTTCCTTTATTAGTATGACTCCTGTGGAAAAATGTCTCTCTCGTCGATGTTAAATACACGCTCGATTCAAAAGCTACGCCTACCCAGTGGCTCTTGTCAGCAACGAGTTTACAAGTAACCAGATGACCATCTCCTTTACAAAAGGACTCATCTTAGTAGCTCCAAACCCGAGATCATTGGAGATAAAACAAAACATCGCACTATTTTTGAAGTGCACCCTCAAAAAGTTAGACAGAAAATCTAACTTTGGGGTGCTATTATGAAATTAACTTATGAAGATAAAGTTCAAATTTATGAACTTAGAAAAACAAGGATTTAGCTTTCAACAACTCTCAGATATGTATGGTATAAATAGGCAAGTCTTTAAATACATGATTAGATTGATTAATTGATATGGTTTTGGAAATAGTGAAAAAGGAGAAATAATTATTACTCTCCAGCATTAAAACAGGAAATGATTGATAAAGTCTTAATCGATGGGTGGTCTCAAAATAGAGTTTCTCTTGAATACGCACTTCCAACTCATAGTACGCTTACTAACTGGCTCGCACAATACAAGAAAAATAAGTATACTATTGTTGAGAAAACAAGAGGAGAGTACCTAAAATGGGACGTAAACCAAAGAAACAACCAGAAGAGATGACGGAACTAGAACGCCTTCAGGCTGAAAATGAGTATTTAAGAGCGGAGAATGCCATTCTAAAAAGTTGAGAGAACTCCGCTTGAAGGAGGAAAAGAGAAAGAAGAAAGACGCAGATTGTCAGAGAGTTAGTGCACGAGTTTTCGTTTAGATATTCTTCTAAAGATTATCAAACTCGCTCGCTCAACTTACTACTATCACTTAAAAACAGTTAAACCAAGAAGATAAGAATCAGGCCGTAAAAAAACGAAATAGAAGCTCATTTATACCGAACATAAAGGTAATTATGGATATCGCCGTATTACTCTTTGAGCTTAGAAACCGTGGGTTCATCGTGAACCATAAAAAGGTACAACGTTTGATGAAAATGTTGGGGCTAACTGCTCGTATTCGTCGAAAACGTAAGTATTCTTCTTATCATGGAGAAGTTGGAAAGAAAGCTGCGAACATTATTCAACGCCATTTTGAAGCTGAAAAACCGATGGAAAAAGTGCTATAACAGATATTACGGAATTTTCTATCCCAACAAGCAACCAAAAACTATATTTATCACCAATTCTAGATGGTTATAACAGCGAAATTATAGCTTATTCTCTATCGTCTTCACCGAATTTAAACCAAGTAAAAGATATGCTAGAAAAAGCTTTTAGAGAAGAACAACACGAGAATACTATTCTCCATCAGTGATCAGGGATGGCAATACCAGCATGAGTTTTATCATAATAGAAGACAAGGGCATCCAGCCCTCTATGTCCGGCAAAGGTAATAGTACTGACAATGGCATGATGGAATCGTTCTTTGGCATTCTTAAATCAGAGATGTTTTATGGCTATGAAAAGACATTTAAATCTATAAAGGAACTTGAGGGGGCAATCGTCGATTATATTGATTATTACAACAACAAACGAATCAGTAGAAATTAAAGGACTTAGTCCTGTACAATACAGAACTAAACTTTGCTTAAATTAATTGTCTAACTTTTTGGGGTCAGTACATTTTTTTGTGCGATGTTTTTCTTTTTCATCAAAGTTAGTTGAAATCCCTGAAATTCACTTATAAGTGAATTTTTGGAATTTTTACGTGCGCAGTTGTTTTCAAAAAGAGGAGCTCTATATTTCTTAACTTCAAGCCTTTATTAGCGGATGAAACTTCAACAGACTTCTGAATTTACAAACAATGTAAATAGATTTCATTTCCTTGAGATTGCTTTCAAACCTCTATCTTATAGCCTTTTTCACAAACTCCATTTTTGAAAGTTAACTCAAAAAGGCACTTATATCTAACTCTGAGACTTACCACGCTGCATGTGTAGGTTTGCTGATAAAAATATAAAATCTTGTAACAAAATGGATTATGAAAAATCCTTGATTGTAAGTTTTTTGCATTTTTTGTGATAGAATATAGTTAGTTATAAAGCGAGGAAAACTAAGAAGCAGAAAAATATTAGATATAAATTAATCAAGATGAGGAAGATAAAATGACTGAAACTGACAAAAAGAATTTAAAAAAATTATCTTTGTTTTACATTTGGAATTACTTTATATAGCTTGGGGCTTTCTTGCCATATTTACGCAATCTCATATTTTGGGATTAGAAACGTTTTTTAGGGAGAATATTACACATAGTGGGTGCACTTGGACCAGCTATTGCAAGTGGATTATATTTGAAAAGTGAAAATGTAAAAATTTAAACATTTTTATTTAACAGAGAGATAATAGTAGTATTTATTTCATTATTCATATGTTAGCAATTTTGATACTATTTTCTGTATCTTCCTTAGAATTAAATGAAGTATCAATTTATTTGATGCCGCTATTCTTTGTACAAATGATTTTTGGTGGTGGTCATGAAGAATTAGGATGGAGAGGAATATTACAACCGTTACTTGATAAAAATATACTTATTGGCAATCTAATTTGATTGTAGGATCAATTTGGGGATTTGCATCTGCCTTTATGGTTTATAGTTGGAGAAAGTCATCATGATTTCCCTTTTATTTTATTCTTTATATATACATTATTTTTAAGTTTTTGTTTTAGGGCTTCTTTACCGTCAAACGAAATCTGTGGGGTACTATTTATTATTTCATGCGTTCGCAAACTTGTTAAATCTCTATTTTGTTTTAAAAATTAATATTATTTTTATTATCATTTTTATTGGTTATTTAATTTATACTATATTGGCTAGTAATAGAATTAGTAAGGAACAGTAATTTTAAGTGGAAATATGGATGTTGTTTCTTTTGGAAGTGGTGATAATCTTTCTGTTCCACAATATCATTTCAAAATGATTTTCATTGCCTTTCGTCTATTAGTATAAAGAAAAATATCACCACACACCCATGGTCCCTTGGTTTCCTGGCATTAATCTCAGGTAAAGTAGCACCTGTTTAAAGCAGATAAAAACTTAGGCGATTCCCAAGCTCTTTTTATAAAGTAAGGCTTAAAACAATTGCGGTTCAATCATAAAGCGTGAAAAGCTGCTTGAGGAGGATAGCGGTCATTGTAATGGAGAAGTAACCAATGTGAATTACCAAGGGTTAGCGACTGGTCGCTTATCCTGGTTTGAAGCTTTGCAGCAAGCGAGACCTCAGATTCCTGCCGGTACCATTACAATGATGTCCGCTATCCAAGACGTCAAGCAGCTTGGAATGCGAGTAGTATTCATTAGCTATTGTTTTAAGCCTTCGGCTTATTTATTTTTAGAAAAACAAAAAGAGCTTAGGGATATCGCCTAAGCTCTTTTTAATAGTGCTCTGTATTAAACACGTTCTACTTTACCTGATTTTAATGCACGAGTTGAAACCCATACTTTTTTAGGCTTGCCATCGATTAAAACGCGAACTTTTTGTAAGTTTGGTTTCCAAGTACGACGGTTAGCGTTCATAGCGTGAGAACGAGTGTTACCTGTTTCAGCACGACGTCCAGTGAAATAAACATACTTTAGCCATTGTTATTCTCCTCCTTTATTTAATTCATTATCAGCTGATATAATTTTTGAACTAAATCATACTTAAATAATTTAGCATAGTTGGACCCTAGAATGCAAGCGTACTGGTTAGTGAGTTTTCTAAGAGGTTAAAAATGTGTAAAAGGCTAGGTAATCAGCTTGGAATGTGATATTATAGTATAGAAATAATGTCAATCTGTCTCAAAAAATTAGGCAGACACCTTTTATACATTTAAGGGAGGTATTTGTATGACAGTAAAAATTCAAACAGAAAATGGACAAATTGAACTTAGCAATGAAGTGATTGCAACGGTTGTTGGTGGTGCCGCTACAGATAACTATGGTGTTGTTGGTATGGCAAGCCGCAATCAAATTCGCGACAACTTTAATGAAATCTTAAGAAAGAAAACTTCACTGTGGTGTTGTGATTCGTCAAGAAGACGATGGTGTTGCAGGATGTCTACATTATTGTAGGTTATGGTACAAAAATTTCTGCGATTTGTAGAAACGTACAAGAACAAGTGAAATATAACTTAGAAACAATGTTAGGATTTGCTGCAAAAACAGTGAATGTCTATGTTCAAGGAGTTAAAATCATCGAAGCGTAATGCTTGTTGATTCTAGTCAGGAGGAAGTAAGAATAATATGGCAACTATGAAAACAATTACGGCTCAAGATTTCCGCGCAATGGTGGAAATCGGTGAAATGCGTTTATCTGAAAAACGCAGAATTCGTAAACTCATTAAACGTATTCCCCAGTACCAGACGGAGACACAGGGACAAACATGATGCTCTCATTCAAATCTGGTGCGGAACGTGTTGCAAACTCTACAGCAACAACTGTAGGTGATTTAGCACAAGATTTAGCAAAAGGATTATTAATGGGTGCTCGTGGGAACTCAGGGGTTATCTTATCTCAATTATTCCGTGGTTTCTCTAAAAGCCGTTGTCGGTAAAAGATGAAATCACTGGTGAAGAATTAGCGCAAGCATTTACGAACGGTGTGGAAACTGCTTACAAAGCGGTTATGAAACCCTAGAAGGTACAATCCTTACTGTTGCTCGTGAATCAGCTAAACGTGGTGTACGTAAGTTAGAAACTCAAACGACATCATCGAAGTAATGGGATCCCGTTTTACGTGTGCTGAAAAAAGCATTAGCGAAAACTCAGATTTATTACCAGTATTAGAAAGTAGTTGGCGTAGTGGACTCCAGGTGGTCAAGGTCTTGTATTCATTTACAACGGATTCTTCAGAAGCATTAACAGGGAAGCAGTTCCTGTTCAATCATTACAAAGCAATAAAATCGATTTAACTCAGTGGCTCACCACGAAGCAGGCGTTGACTACGAACACGCATCAACAGGCGACATCAAATCCGGTTACTGTACTGAAATCATGGTGAAAAATCGGTGAAGGCGAAACAGTCGTAGATACTTTCGACTACGATACTTTCCGTAACTATTTAAACGAACTGGAGATTCTTTATTAGTAGTAGCTGACGATGAAATCATCAAAGTACACGTGCATACAGAACGTCCAGGTGAAGTCATGAACTACGGACAACGCTTCGGTTCATTAATGAAAGTGAAAGTGGACAACATGCGCTTGCAACACGAAGAAGTGTTAAAAACAGACTACTGCAAAAAGTTAAAGAAGCAGCGCAAAAACAAAAGCGGAATACGGAATCGTGGCAGTTGCTGCAGGTGAAGGGATTCAAGAATTATTCAAGAGCATGGGTGTAACGACAATCATCAACGGTGGTCAAACAATGAACCCAAGTACAGAAGATATTCTTCAAGCGGTAAAAAGAAGCACATGCTGAAAAAGTTATCGTGTTTACCAAACAACAAAAACATTCAAATGGCTGCAAAACCAAGCGGCTGAAGTATCAGAAGATGCTGCAGTTGCCGTCGTTGCAACCTCGTACAATTTCAGAAGGGTTAGCTTCATTATTAGCCTTCAACCCAGAAGCAAGCTTTAGAAGAAAACAAAGCTGCAATGAGCGAACAAATGGCTCTTGTATCAAGTGGTCAAATTACAAACGCTGTTCGTGATACAAACATTGATGGCGTTGAAATCAAAACTGACGACTTCATGGGGGATTGTAGATGGCAAGATTTTTAGTAAGTATTGCGGACCGTAAGGAAGCAACTCTTGCGACGATCGATAAAACGATCAACGACGATTCGGAAATCCTAACAATCATCTATGGTGAAGACGCAGAAGCAAGCGAAGTGAAGAAATCACTGAATCTGTAGAAGCGAAATACCTGATGTAGAGGTTGAAGTTCACGAAGGAAACCAACCAGTATACACTTACTTTATTATCTGTAGAATAATAAATTTAAAATCGAAAGACTTCGAATCCTTACGGATTCCTCTATAATAACTGTAATGGGGTACCGGTTCGAGCCGAAGTCTCTCACCTTTAAAGCCTCAAAGCTGGAGTAAGGAATAAATTCCTAACTCCAGCTTTTTCGCATTTAATACCATTCCCCATTACTGTTATTATAGAATCCGTAAGTTTCTCCGTCTTTCGATTACTAGATTATTAATAAGTAAGTGTTACTGGTTGGTTTTCATGCTCACATCAGAGGATTTCACTTTGACAGAGAGTGCTTTCTTGTTTTTGCGTGCTTTTGAGTCTTCACTCGGCTCCAAATGGGAAAAGGGAACGGAGTGAGTGCTCCCCAGTTTTTAGTGCGGAAAGGTTCAACGAGGGGAAGCACTGCACTTTGTGGAATGCACATCAAACCTTTCAGCACAGTAAGAGTTGAGGAGGGAGGAAGGAAAGTTAAAGGAGTGAAGATTCTTTAGGATTTTATCGGAATCACAGTACCGAGTAAGCAACCAATGTGAATTAGCGAGGGTTAGGAATTTATTCCTTAGCCTCGCTTAGTTTGAAGCTTTTGGTAACCCTGAGACGAAGACTCAGGGAGGTGCCGGATTTGTGATACCGATGAATAAATCCTAAAGAGAATCTTCACGACTGTTGTAACTTTCCTTCCTCTTGACGATTAAAGAGAACATGAATTACACTTATTAAAGTAGAAAGGATGTGATTGGATGAATGAAGTCTTTCAAAGTGCAAGTCTTGCCAGGCGTTGGGCCAAAAACGATTAGAACCATTAGCCGAACTGGGCATCGAAACAGTCTATGACTTGTTAACGCATTTTCCGTTTCGTTATGAAGATATTCAAATTCGTGATGTAAATACCATCATGGACCAAGAGAAAGTCACGCTAAAAGGGCTTGTGGCGACACAACCGGTTGTCAGCTACTACGGCTTCAAGAAGAATCGGTTAGCGTTTCGCATGGCGATTGATACTCAAGTCATCCAAGTTGCGTTCTTTAATCAGCCGTATTTAAAAAGATAAAGTGGTTCAGGGCGAAGAGATTGCTATCTACGGAAAATGGGATGCAAAGCGTTCGACCTTGATGGGAGATGAAAAATCTTATCGAACCGAAAACGTGGAAGACGAAGAAGGCGACTAAGTCGAGGCGGTTTATCGCACTGAATAAATCGTTGAAGCAGGCGACGATTCTCAAACTCGTTCATACGGCGATGGATCGTTTTGAAGATAAAATTCCAGAAGTGTTGCCAGAAGAGTTGACGGTGTCGCACCACTTGATGGGGCATAGAGACGCTGTACGGGCGATGCATTTTCCAAAAGATGAACTGGAAAAACAGAGCGCACAATATCAGCTCGTCTACCAGGAGCTCTTCTTATATCAACTGCGCTTGCAATGGATGCGTCAGAAACGCCACCAGCAAACAAAAGGGCAAGCGGTGCTGTATGATAATGCTCAGTTGAAGGCCTTTATTCAGACGTTGCCGTTTGAATTGACGGATGGGCAAAAGAAAGTCGTGAATGAGATTTGCTTTGACCTGCGTGCGCCTTATGAGATGAATCGTCTCTTGCAAGGGGATGTAGGAGCGGGAAGACGATTGTGGCGACGATTGCGATGGTCGCAAACGGCTCCTGACAGGCAAGCTAAGCAGCGCTCATGGTTCCAACAGAAATCTTGGCGGAACAACATATGCTGACGATTGAAAAATTGATTCAGGGAACACCTTTAAAGGCTGTATTGTTAACGGGAAGTATGAATCGTTCTGCAGAAAAAAAGCGTAAAGAGTTACTCGCACAAATTGAGAGTGGCGAGGCAAATTTGATTATCGGGACACATGCCTTGTTCCAACAAGATGTGAACTTTAAAGACTTGGCCTTTGTCGTTATCGATGAGCAACATCGCTTCGGGGTGCAACAACGTCAGGCACTCGCTGGAAAAGGAGCGGGCGTGAACGTCCTTCAAATGACGGCAACGCCAATTCCCTCAGCGCTTGCGATTACAGCTTTTGAAATGGACACGTCTATTTTGAGTGAAATTCCTCGTGGCCGTCAGCCTATTAAAAACATCCTTGGGTTCGCGAGCAGGAAATGGAGCAGATTTTTAACTTGCGGAGAACGTCAAATTCAAGAAGGGCGACAAGCGTGTATGATTTCGCCACTGATTGAAGAGTCGGAACATCTCGATGTACAAAATGCCGAAGAGATTTACCGCATGATTTCAGCGCATTTCTCAGACCGCGTGAAAGTGGGACTCCTGCACGGGAAAAATGCCGGCTGAAGAAAGAAGCGGTGATGGCGGACTTTAAAGCCAACAAGCTACAAGTACTCGTCTCCCACAACCGTTATTGAAGTTGGGGTGGACGTGCCGAATGCCACAGTGATGGTGATTTTAGATGCGGACCGCTTCGGATTAGCACAGCTGCACCAATTACGTGGACGTGTCGATCGTGGACAACATAGCTTCAAGCTGTATTTTTAGTGGCGAGTCAAAGACCGAAAACGGAAAAAGAACGCATGCGCATTATGTGCGAGTCGACGGACGGATTTTATCTCAGTCAAAAAGACTTGGAGCTCCGTGGTTCTGGGGATGTATTTGGGATCGAAACAGTCCCGGTATTACAGACTTTAAGATTGCCGATTTAATACGAGTTATGCATATACTAGAACAAGCACGTAAAGATGCAATCATCATGCCTCGGAAGATCCAGCAGGAGAAAAAGCCGAGACAAAACGCATGAAGGATGTATCGAACAAACAACGAAAAGAAATCAATGGATAACTTCACGGCCACGTGGCTAGAAGAGGAGGAACAACAATGGTAAGAATTGCAATTGACGCGATGGGTGGAGATAATGCTCCAAAAGAAATCGTCCAAGGGTCGTCCTTGCAGCAAAGGAAATGCCAACTGTCGAGTTTCAATTATACGGAGACGAAGCAAAAAGTGAACGCATGCTTGAGGAATCCCTTCCAAATATTCGTGTGATTCACTGTTCAGAAAAATCAACCTGATGACGAACCGGTTAAAGCGGATTCGTTCGAAGAAAGACGCTTCAATGGTCGTTGCGGCTGCAGCGGTGAAAGAGGGAAGCTGATGCGCTCTTCTCTTGCGGAAACACAGGGCTCTTCTAACGGCTGGATTATTAGTGGTTGGCCGTATTAAAGGAATCGACCGTCCAGGACTAATGCCAGTGTTGCCTGTTCTTGGAAAAGACAACCGTCAATTTATTATGATGGACGTTGGAGCCAACGCGGAATGTAAACCAAAAATGTTCACCAATTCGTAGTCTTGGAAGTTATTATTCAAAATACGTTCTTGGTTACGAAAACCCAACAGTCGGATTATTAAATAATGGAGCTGAAGAAGGAAAGAGGAACGAACTTGCAAAAGAAGTATACGGACTCCTAAAAGAAGACGATAGCACAACTTCATCGGTAACGTGAAGCTCGTGACATCTTAACAGGGCTGCGGATGTCGTGGTGACAGACGGATTCACGGGAAACGCCGTCCCTCAAGACCATCGAAGAACAGCGCTTGCGATGATGGGTCTTCTAAAAAGAAGGGATTAAAGGGCAAGGAATCCAAGGAAACTTGCGCGCTCTTATTGAAAAACACCTTCTACGGATTAAAGAACACATTGGACTACTCACAATTCGGAGGTGCAGTGTCTTTTGGTCTTAAAGGGAGCAGTTGTGCAAATCACACGGTTCTTCAAAATCAGATAGCGTGTACCATGCGATGAAACAAATCGATACGATTGTATCAAGTGGAGTCATCAACGACTTAGTCGCTCACTTTGAAAAAAACAGCGGAATAAGGATACAAAGCCTCTTCTGTAATAGAAGAGAGAGTGATAATATTTATAAATTTCATAAAGTCGCAATAAATTCTAGGAATTCTAGCGAAAAAAAGGGTACAATAGATAAGTACATAAAGTTGCGGACGCGACTAAAGGAGAAAGCCCTATGTTCAAAGAAGTGAACGAGCAAATCTTAAAAATTAATCGAGAAGAATAGTCGTTTAACACCAGAAGAAATTGCCTCTTTATTAGAAATTGACGTGGATGAAGTGAAACGTCGTATTAAAGAGATGGAAGAAGCCAAAATTATTTGTGGCTACCATACATTAATCAACTGGGGAAAAACTGATAACGTGAATGTTTCAGCTGATTATCGAATTAAAAAGTAAATCCTCAAAAAGGAAAGGATTCGACCGTATTGCGGAAAAATCTATCATTTCCCAGAAGTAGAAGCTGTCTCACTTAATGTCAGGCGGATATGATTTCATGGTGCAATTGAAAAAGCGCCAATGCGTGAAATTGCAAACTTCAGTATCTTCACGTCTTTCAGTGATTGAAGAAGTACAATCTACTAAAAACACATGTTGTATTAAAACAATACAAGACATACGGCACAATGTTTGTCGGTAAAGCAGATGATAAACGTCAGGTGGTTACTCCATGAATTTAGAAAAATATGTTAAATAATAAAATTAAGGACTTGAAGCCTTCAGGGATTCGTCGTTTCTTTGATATGGCGAGTGAATACAAAGATATCGTTTCTCTAGGGGTTGGGGAGCCTGATTTTGATACGCCTTGGCATATTCGTCAAGAAGCGATTAAAGCGTTGCAAGAAGGCCGTACATTCTATACAGCTAATGCAGGGTTAAAAGAGCTTCGTGAAAGAAGTGTGTGTGTCTTTACTGAGGGGCCGTCATGGGGTGAAATATGACCCAATGCACGAATGTGTCATCACTGTTGGGGAAGTGAAGCCGTTGATATTTCAATGCGTGTTCTCTTGAACCCAGGGGATGAAGTGATTATTTGGACCCAGGTTACGTATCATCACGTTCCAGCGTCAACAATGGCCGATGGAACTCCTGTGATTCTTCCGTTAAAAGAAGAAAAACCAATTCCGTATCACGCCAGAAGACCTTGAAGCGGTGATTACACCGAAAAACAAAAAGCGATTTTAATGAACTTCCCAACAACCCAACTGGGGCGATTATGGGACGTGAAGACTTAGAGCGGGTTTTGTGACGTGTTAAAACGCCACGATATTATCGTTGTTTCTGACGAATTATATGGAGAATTAACATACACAGGAAAACCTCACGTATCAGTTATCGAAATCGATGGCATGCGTGACCGTACAATTTTAATCGGAGGTTTCTCAAAAGCATTCGCGATGACGGGATGGAGACTTGGGTCATGCCTTAGCTCAGCAGCAATCATGGAACAAATGTATAAAATTCACCAATTCGCGATTATGTCAGCTCCAACACTTAGCCAATATGCGGGTGTGGATGCGCTACGTACTCGGAAGAAGATATTAGAAATGCGCGATAGCTACAACCAACGTCGCCGTTACTTTTCGGTAAAACGTTTCAAAGACTTAGGCATTCCTTGCTTTGAACCATTTGGAGCTTTCTACATCTTCCCAAACATCTCGCAATTCGGATTAACTCTGAAGAATTTGCAATGCGCTTAGTAGAGGAAGAACGCTCAGCCGTTGTTCCAGGAACCGCCTTTGGAGACTCTGGTGAAGGGTTCTCACGTATCTCTTACGCTTACTCAATCGAGGACTTGAAGACAGCGTTGATCGTATCGAAACACTTCATTACGAAGTTAGAAATGAAAAATAATAATATGAAAAGAATGAAGCTACGGTTATGTACTTCATTCTTTTTATTTTTGAAAAGAGTATTTGCAACGATTCTATGCTATATTGGGAGTAAAGTAAATGACCATGAAGAGGATTTAACGCTTATGAATACAAGTGAAATCAAAAATTACATGAATTGTTAAAAGGATTTTATTGGAATTTTTGCAAAAAGCATAGAGGACAACAAAATATTAATTTTTACGGATACGATTTTGGATATGATGGATATACTAGAATATATGTGTCAAAATCCAGATTCGCATGAATATGTTGATTTATTACGCAGAAAATATTACAGTATGTTTTTCCAAGAGAGGGTCTTTCTGCTTTTTTATGTGATGGATTCAGATTCATATCGCATGAGAGAATATAATACTCAATTGAGTGACTTATTGGAAGAAATTCATCAAACAGAATTATTGAAAAGATAGTTAGTTTTTCCTATTTAGTAGATGGGACTACTGTAGTCTGGCCTTGCTGCTAGTAGTGTTTATTAAAAATCGATTAAAAATAAATTTACTAGTTTATAGGGTTGTGCTACACTATGCTTACTAAAAGAGAGGAGATAGTGCTTGAAAGAACGTTTTACCAAGTTTATTGATACGATTATCGCACTTGATAAGGGTGACCATACATTAACCGATAAGCAATGGATGAAGAAGCAAAGATGGATCTTCGCCCTGAAGCTGTTTTGGGTGATTGTACTAGTGGCGACATTCCTTCTAGCGATTAATGTCTCCGTCAGTTATTTTGTCTATTTCTTCTATTTTGTTAGTGTACTCTATATTCTGACAAAAATATTAGAGATTTTTATCAATCGAAGAGTGGCGCAATTAGCCGAGGAGGAATAGAAAAAGAATGCGAGTGGTGTATTTTATTATCGCGTGGATTTCGCTAGCGCTGGGGCTTATTGGAATTGTGCTCCCAGTACTTCCGACGACGCCGTTTCTGTTGCTGACAGTGTTCTGCTTCTCTAAGAGTTCTACTCGTTTTGAGGCATGGTTCCAGCAGACGAAACTGTATCAACTATACGTCGCAGATTACATGAAACGAAGTCGATTGCGCGCAGTCGTAAGAAGAAAATTATTGTTTATATCTATATTTTAATGGCCATTTCCTTACTTGGCTCTGATTTTGGCGGTGAAAATTGGACTTGGCGCGCTGACAGTGTTTATTACTTTACTATCTATTTTGGGTAATTCCGGATAAAAATAGGAGGGATTCAGATGGTTGAGAAGTTTAAGGAGAGTTTAGAGCGTTAATAGAAGATTATAAGGTGACAAAAAATGATAACGAAGATTTTTGTCTGGTGGTATGTGCAACGAGTAGCCCCGATTTAATTTACGCTATGTGATTGCAGCGGTAGTTAGTGCTATGTATGGCGGCTATTTATTTTAATATTAAATACGCGCTCACAACAGTGCTCGTTTTATGGGTCATTGCCGTTACGATTACCATCGTAGAAAGAGTTTATCGAAAGCGAAAACAATAATGTAAGAGTCAAAAGAATCTAGTTGGCACTGACCCCGTAAATGAGAATTAATAAAAACACCTCCAAGTTGGATTTGGTACAATATTATCAAATACGCATGGAGGTGTCTTTTATGTTAGAAAAATCGTGTTGCTTATTCAGCCGATACTAAAAATAAAGCCGTAGAAATGAGATTACAGGGATATAGTACAAAAACAAGTAATGCAGGAGTTAAACATTAAAAACAAAAACGCAAGTAGAAACATGGTTTAGATGGTATAAAAATGGAGAAACACATCGTTTCCACCAACAGGTGGGTAAACAATATTCTTATGAAAAAGGAATGGCTAAACTTTCGAAATCGATCAATTAAAATTAGAATTACGAAGAAAAGAAGTTGAATTAGAAATATTAAAAATACAAGGAATTGGAAAGGAAGTGTCGCCTCAAGCAGTTGTAAAATTAGTAGAAGAATTGAAAGGTAAATATACAGTTCATTTTAATCTGTTTTTGCCTTAATGTACCCATATCTACTTACTACCGATGGAAAAAGAAAGACTTTTTCTCCAACCGTTATCGAGGAAACTATTAGCAAAAATTTGTAAGAAAAACAAATTTATTTACGGGCACAGAAAGATTAAGCATTTGATTCAGAAGGAATTAAATCAGATTGTTAACCATAAGGTTGTGCAGCGGATTATGCAGAAAAATGGTTGGAATTGTGCCGTGAAAAACGAAAAAGCTATCAAAATAGGTAAACCTTTTTCTCAATTACTGGCAATACTCTGAATAGAGATTTTTCAGCGGATAAACCTATGCAAAAAGTTGACTACTGATATCACATATTTACCTTTTCGGCCCTAAACGATTATATTTGTCGTCGATTATGGATTTATACAATGGAGAAATACTAGCTTTATACAATTGGTTCTAAACCAGATACTAAGTTTGTATTGGATACTTTAAATCAAAATTGACTTACCTAAGGGTGTTCTACTACAGAGTGATCAAGGCAGCGTTTATACTTCCGCCGAATACTACAATTTAGTGAAAGAAAAACATTATCCGCAGTATGTCCCGTAAGGGGACACCCGCAGATAATGCGCCCATCGAAAGCTTCCATTCTTCCCTAAAGTGCGAAGTTTACATAAAAAGATGAAGTAATAACTTCATCTTCTATTGTAATTCAAATTGTAGAAAATTACATCAAATATTATAATGAAAATAGAATCCAACAAAAATTGACTCACCTGTCTCCGGTTGAATACCGAGACGCAGCTCTAGGGTGTTTTTATTAAATTCTCACTTTTGGGGTCAGTCCCAGTTTACGCTAGGGTTCTTTACCCTATCCCTTAGGGAAGAAATTTCAGGGCAATTTCTGAAGAACTCTTTGAGAAAATAGCGAATAGGACTATAATTTAGATGTAGTAAACAAAGTAAATGGAGGTAGTTTTTATGAGATTTGACCAAGAACATGATTCATGTACAACTATTCTTGTTGGAAAGAAGGCCAGCTACGATGGGTCAACGCTAGTAGCGCGTACAGAAGATTCATGTAATGGAGAATTTACTCCAAAGAAATTCATTGTCGTACGTCCAGAAGACCAACCGCGTCACTATAAAGCAGTCATTTCAGGCTTTGAAACAGACTTACCAGACAATCCTGTTCGCTATACGGCCATGCCAAATGCTATCAATAACGAAGGGAATTTGGGGTGCTGCGGGGATTAATGCCTATAATGTAGCATTAAGTGCGACTGAAACCATTTCAACAAATCCGCGTGTATTAGGAGCCGACCCACTGGTGGAAACAGGGATTGGAGAAGAAGACATCTTCACGCTAGTATTGCCTTATATTCAAACGGCACGCGAAGGGGTAGAGCGTCTTGGACACTTCCTTGAAACAGCTGGAACGTATGAATCAAATGGGATTGCAATTTCCGATGTGAATGAAATCTGGTGGTTAGAATCCATTGGTGGACATCACTGGATGGCACGCCGTGTACCTGATGATGCGTATGTGGTAAATCCAAATCAACTCGGCAGCGACTTCTTTGATTTTGAAGACAAAGAAAACTTTATGTGCGACCCTGATTTGAAAGACTTTATGATTCGTCACCACTTGAACTTAAACTATGATGGAGAGTCATTCAATCCACGGTATGCATTCGGCTCCCAACGCGACAAAGACCGCTTATATAACACCCCTCGTGCTTGGGATATCCAACGCATGTTCAATCCGGAAGTGGAACAATCTCCAACGAGTTTCGAGATTCCATGGGCGCGCGTTCCATACCGCAAGATTACAGTCGAAGATGTGAAAGAATCGATGAGTACACATTATCAATTTACACCATATGATCCTTATGGAAATCAAGGCGATGGTAAGAGCAATCGTCGTTTCCGTACGGTAGGGATTAACCGTACGAGTCAGACAGCGATTCTGCAACTTCGTCCAAATCGTCCGCATGATACAACAGGAATTCAGTGGGTATCGTATGGTTCAATGCCATTTACAACGGCTGTACCATTCTTTACACAAGTGGATACAACGCCTGCGTATTTTGCCAATACAACAGCGAAGGTTTCAACGGATTCCTTCTACTGGTCAAGCCGCCTAATTGCAGGGCTTGCGGATGCGCACTATTTGGAACATCAAGCGGATATTGAAAGTTATCAAAAGAACACATTATCTCGAGGGGAAGCCATGATTGCAAAAGTCGATGCAAAACTTGAAAAAGGGGAAGTGGTCGACTTCGAAGCGGAAAATCAACAAATGAGTGACTTCATCGAAGAAAAGACAGCTGCATTGCTCGATAAGGTATTGCTTCGTGCTAGTAATTTAATGGTCAATCATTATTCAGTAAGCGACTAATCAGCGATTCGGTTTAGGAGGTTAAAAAATGGAAGAAAAAAATGAAAAGCAACTGAGTTGGCTGATGATATCCCTGATTGCATTTAACTTTGTGTGGGGACTTGGGAATGTTGTGAACAATTTCGCCCAACAAGGGATTGTCGTTATTACATCGTGGCTCATTATTTTAGTAATTTACTTTATCCCATATTCATTAATGATTGGACAACTCGGTTCGACGTTTGAAGATAGTGAAGGGGGAGTCAGTGATTGGATTAAACATACGTCTACCAAGAAACTAGCGTATTTTGCCGCATGGACATTTTGGGTGGTTCAGATTCCTTATTTAGCGCAAAAACCACAGACGATTCTTATTGCACTCGGATGGGTATTCCAAGGGCACTCAGGAATTATCGATGAACTGCCGATTCCGCTACTGGTAACAGTCTGTTTAGCCTTTTTCTTAGCTGTTCTTAGCTGTTCTGTATATTTCAACAAAGGGAATTCGCGCGTTGAAATTCTTAGGGACGATTGCTGGAACTGCGATGTTTGTGATGTCGATTTTATTCATTCTATTAGCCGTTGGGGTTCCACTCATTAAACCAGATTTACAACTAGCAACAGCGAATATGGATAAGATTGAAACGTATATTCCTAAGTTTGATTTTTCATACTTCACAACGATTGCGCTTCTTGTCTTTTCGGTCGGAGGGGCAGAGTGTATGTCTCCTTATGTTCATAAAGCTCAAAAGAAATCCAGCAAAGAATTTCCAAAAAGGGATGATTGCGATGGCTGTGATGGTTGGAATTTGTGCCGTCTTTGGATCGTTTGCGATGGGGATGATTTTTGATAGCAATAATATCCCGCAAGACTTGATGCGAAATGGGGCTTACCAAGCATTTGCCGTACTGGAAAAAGCACTGGAATATTGGGAATGTGCTAGTAACGATTTACGCATTGACGCAATTTATCGGGCAAACAGCGACGTTGGCATTATCGATTGATGCGCCGCTTCAAATCTTCCTCGGTAGTGCTGATGAAGAATATGTTCCCTCGCTGGCTTCGTGCACGCACAAAGAACGGTACGTTGAGAAATGGATACTTGCTTACAGGTATTTTAACAGGGGCTCTAATTGTCATGCCGGCTCTAGGGCTTAAGGAAATCGATACGGTTGTGGTTTGGATGACAAACTTGAACGCCATCGTTTCTCCAATGTGCTTCTTGTGGGTATTTGTCGCCTTTATGTTCTTGTATCGCCATTGGGATAAATTTAAGGGAGCCGAATATAAATACATTAGCAATAAGACACTTGGTTTCTTAATGGGACTTTGGGGATTTGCCTTCACTGCATTTGCATGTATTCTCGGAATGGTGCCACAAATAGATTATGCGCAAAACCCATCTGAATGGTGGTTTGTCTTAATTTCAAATATCATTATGCCATTTGCGCTTCTTGGACTCGGACTCGTCCTTCCATGGATTGCACGAAGAGAACAAAAACAACAAGCATAAAAAAGCAACAGTATTATCGAAGCCTTCTTCCTTGTGAAGAGGGCTTTTTTCATAAGAGGATTAAGGGAATCAAACTGACAAAACAACCGAAAAAATGGTATAGTAAATAAGAACAGTTTACTAGAAACGAGAGGTAACCCCCATGAAATTATTAACCATTGCAGTCCCATGCTACAACTCTCAAGAATATATGCATTATTGTCTTCAAACGCTCCTTGCTGGTGGCGAAGAGGTTGAAATTTTAATTATTAATGATGGTTCTAAAGACAACACTGCTCGCATTGCTGACCAATATGCCGCAGCTTACCCAACGATTATTCGTGCCATCCATCAAGAAAATAAAGGGCATGGTGGAGCCGTGAATACCGGGATGGCCAACGCAACCGGGAAGTACTTCAAAGTCGTCGATAGTGATGACTGGGTGGATGTGCGTGCATACTTAAAAATCCTAGAACAATTACAACGCTTCGAAGAAACAGGCGAAGAAGTTGACGTATTCATTACGAACTTTCGTCTATGAAAAAGAAGGCGCGAAAACAAAGAAAATCATGCGTTACACTTCGGCATTCCCAGAAAATCAAGTGTTTACTTGGGATGATGCCAAATCGCTTCGTCGTGGAAAATACATGATGATGCACTCGCTCATTTACAAAATGAACTTGCTTCGTAAATCAGGCCTTCAGTTGCCAGAGCATACGTTCTATGTGGATAATTTATTTGTCTTCGTACCGCTTCAATATAGCAAGACCTTATTTTATATGAACGTGGACTTCTACCGTTACTTTATCGGTCGTGAAGATCAATCCGTGAACGAGAAAGTGATGATTAGCCGTATCGACCAACAAATCCGCGTGAATGAACTATTGATGGCAAGTTATCATAGCGACTGGCAGTTTTCAACCGCTTTGAAGAACTACTTATTAAACCACTTAGAGATTACAATGGTGATTTCTTGTGCGTTACTCAATAAGGGTGGATTACCAGAGCATCAAGAGAAGAAAAAAGCATTGCTTGCTGATTTAAAAGAAGCCAATCCAGAAGTATTCCATCTGATTAGTAAAAATGCGTTATGCAAAATTACGATGGCGAGCAATAAACCTGTACAAGTACTATCAAATGGACTTTACACAATTACACAACGATTCATTGGCTTTAACTAAATAGAGTTTCGAACTGCCAGGCACTTGTCTGGTAGTTTTTTTATGGAATTATCATATATGATAATTTTGCAAAGTGTGCTTCATCGATTTGGTTCGCCTTGAGGGTCCATGGTATAATAGACAAGATAAAACAAGAAATGGGGAAACCACATGAAACCATTTGATTACATCGTTGTGGGTGCTGGATTATTCGGTGCAACCTTTGCACACGAAGCAGCAACACGCGGTTATAAAGTAAAAGTGATTGAGAAAAGAAACCATATTGCGGGGAATATTTATACAAAAGAAGTGGAAGGGATTCAAGTGCACGAATATGGTGCGCATATTTTCCACACGAGCGACAAGAAGATTTGGGATTACGTGCATCAGTTTGCGACATTTAATCGTTATACGAATACTCCAGTTGCCAACTTCAACGGTGAGATTTACAACTTGCCATTTAACATGAATACTTTTAATAAATTATGGGGTGTCGTGACGCCACAAGAAGCTGAAGCAAAAATCGCTGAGCAGCGTGCGGTACTCGGGGACAAAGAGCCTGAGAACTTAGAAGAGCAGGCGATTTCTCTTGTTGGGGAGGATATTTACTATAAGCTCATCAAGGGTTACACGGAGAAACAATGGGGACGTTCGGCTACAGAATTACCAGCGTTTATCATCCGCCGCTTGCCGGTTCGTTACACTTACGATAACAACTACTTCAACGATACGTACCAAGGGATTCCGATTGGCGGCTATACGAAGATGATTGAAGCCATGCTGGACCATGAGAATATCGAAGTCGAGTTGAATGTCGATTTCTTTGCGAAAAAAGATGAGTACTTGAATAGTGGTGCCAAAATCGTCTTCACGGGAATGATTGATGAGTTCTTCGATTATGAACTAGGCACATTAGAATACCGTTCGCTCCGTTTTGAAACAGAAGTCGTGGACGTGGAGAACTATCAAGGAAATGCGGTAGTAAACTATACAGACCGCGAAACGCCATACACTCGTATCATCGAGCATAAGCATTTCGAGTTTGGCACGCAGCCCAAAACGGTGATTACGCGTGAGTATCCTGCCGATTGGAAAGTGGGAGACGAGCCTTATTATCCAGTGAATAATAAAGTCAACAACGACTTGTACGCGCAGTATAAGAGATTAGCGCAGACGGTTCCGCAAGTGATCTTCGGAGGACGCCTTGGACAGTATCGTTATTACGATATGCATCAAGTCATGGCCGCTGCATTAGAAACCGTTAAACATGAATTTGAGTAAACGAAGAAACACCCTATTTGGTCATGGCCAAATAGGGTATTTTTCGATTCTACAGGAGAGATAAAAGTAGTCGGTGTAAGAAAAGCAATGAAGCTTAATAGAGAAAAACGTGTGTAGTTTATAAATAGTGAAACCGAAGAATCTTGCGGATTTCATAACCACAATAATGGGGAATGGTATTAAATGCGAAAAAAGCTGGAGTTAGTAATTTATTCCTTACTCCAGCTTTGAGGCTTTAAAGGTGAGAGACTATAGGCTCGAACCGGTACCCCATTATTGTAGTTATGATAAAATCCGCTAGGATTCGTAGGTATCACTAATGATAACTTTTAGATACGTTTTTCTCTATTAAGCATTCACTGTATCTAGTTCTTCGCCGATAGCTTGAAGACGAGAGACAACCTCTTCAAGAGATAGGTTGTGTTCTTTCACATAGCGGTTACGTGGATGAACACGGCATTCATGGCTGCAACCACGTAAGTATTTGTCTTCGTTTTCTTCTGAAGCTAAGATGCGACGGTTACATTCTGGGTTTCCACAGTTTACGTAACGTTCGCAAGGTGTACCATCGAACCAGTCTTTTCCAATCACCACTGGGTCTACGTGGTTGATATCAACAGCGATACGCTCGTCGAATACATACATTTTTCCATCCCATAATTCGCCTTGAACTTCTGGGTCTTTTCCGTAAGTTGCGATACCGCCGTGTAATTGACCGACATCTTTGTAGCCTTCACGAACCATCCAGCCAGAGAATTTCTCACAGCGAACGCCACCTGTACAGTAAACAACGACACGTTTGTCCATGAATTTCTCTTTGTTATCGCGAACCCATTGTGGTAATTCACGGAAGTTGCGAATGTCAGGACGGATGGCACCGCGGAAGTGACCTAAGTCGTACTCGTAGTCGTTACGAGTGTCTAGGACAACAGTATTTTCGTCAAGTAAGGCTTCTTTGAACTCTTGTGGAGAAAGGTAAGCCCCTGTTGTTTCAAGTGGGTTAATATCGTTATCGAAGTCGTTGTCCTCTAAACCAAGGTGTACGATTTCTTTTTTGTAACGAACGAACATCTTTTTGAAGGCTTGCTCGTTTTCTTCGTCGATTTTAAACCATAAGTCTTCCATCCCTTGAAGAGAGTGAACATAGTCCATATATTTTTGAGTTGTTTCGTAATCACCAGATACCGTTCCGTTAGATTCCTTCGTCAGCGACAAGGATACGTCCTTTTAATCCGATTGATTTGCAGAATGCTAAATGATCTGCCGCGAATTGTTCCGCATTTTCGATTGGAACATATTTATAGTAAAGTAAAACACGAATGTCTTTTGCCATATTGTAAATCTTTCATCCTTTTCTAATTTGTAATGATTTTATTGTACCCGTATTGAGAATGATTATCAATGAATTCGATTGTGAAAAACTTCGAAAGGTATTGACATGACGGCATTTTAGAGTATAATTCGAAGTATAACGTTAAATTTATCAGATTGGAGGAGAAATCAATGAACAACTTAAACGTAAAAGTCAGTGAATCTAATGATCGACCTTCCAATTATGGTGAATGAAGTATAGCGCATTTTTATAGACTATTTTAAGTGAGCCGTTACTTTTTCCATTTGTGGGGAAGGTAACGGCTTTTTTGATGGAGGAAAACGATGAACGATTTATTAAAAGTAATCATTAATTTTATAAAAAAACATCCGATGCGCTATTTTGTAAGCTTCCTGTTGATGATTGGAAGCAGTATTGCAGCGGTGTACCCAGCACGAATCATCGGGCAAGTCGTCGATAAAATCGTGGCGAGTGAACTGAATGCCGAGTGGCTGTGGTCGCAGCTGGTGATTTTAGTCGGGATTATTCTCGTAGCGTATATTACGGAGAGTATTTGGACGTACTATATCTTTATTGGACATTATGAAATTCAAAAAGAACTGCGCGTGAAGTTACTGCGGAATAACTTAAGAAAGAAAATTCCGTTTTATGCGCATTTTAGAACGGGAGATATTATTACGCGTAGCAGTGAAGATGTGATGACCATTGGCGATATGATGGGGTTTGGAATGTTTGCGTTGATGAACTCTACATTGTTGGGGAGTGTATCGATTTATATGATGGTCACAACGATTTCTTTACCACTCACCATTGCGGCGATTTTACCATTGCCAATTCTTTCATATCTCGTGTATAAATGGGGATTTGATCTCGAAGAAGAGTACAATAAGGCGCAAAATGCAGTCTCTCAACTGAATAATGAAGTGTTGGAGATGATCGACGGTACTTACGTCATTCGTGCTTATGGGCAAGAAGATGCGATGATGGATGAATTTCGTGCGAAAACGAAAAAAGCCATGAAACAAAATATTATCGTGTCGGAAATTGAATCGCGCTTTATGCCATTGGCGCAATTATTTATGATGATTAGCTTTACAATCGCACTTCTTTACGGTGGGTACTTGGTATCGACTGGGGCCATTCTAGTGGGGGATGTGATTGCCTTCCAAGTTTATATGGGGGCGATTATGTGGCCGATGTTTATGATTGGTGACATTATTACGAACTACAAACGCGGAAAAGTGGCGACGGAGCGTATTAATGAAATATTGAAACATGATGATGAAATTGAACGCGGCGGTACAAAAACGCTCGAGGCGATTGAATCCATTGAGTTTAAGGACTTCAACTTTACGTATCCAGGAGAAGAGGAGCCATTATTAAAAGAGATTAATCTTACGTTACATAAAGGAGAAACACTTGGAATCGTTGGAAAAACAGGTTCTGGGAAGACGACGCTATTGATGCAATTATTACATCAATTTCCATACAAAGGCGAGAAGCTTCTCATTAACGGAGAGCCACTAATTGATTACGAACCTCAATCGGTAGCAGGACATCTAGCCTATGTCCCACAAGAACACACCCTCTTTTCACGCACGATTCGCGAAAATATGTTATTCGGGAAAGAGGATGCAACCGATGAAGAAATCTGGGAAGCGTTGACGTTGGCGTCCTTTGATGGAGATGTGAAACGCATGCCGCAGCAGCTCGATACGATGGTCGGAGAAAAAGGGGTATCGCTAAGTGGTGGGCAAAAACAACGTCTATCGATTGCGCGTGCCTTCTTACGTAACCGTGAATGCCTGATTTTAGATGATGCGTTATCCGCAGTAGATGCGAAAACTGAACGCGAAATTATCGCGCATTTGCAAGAAGAGCGTGGCGGTTGTATGAATATTATTTCTGCACACCGACTCTCTGCGATTCGTCATGCCGATGAGATTATTGTGATGAACGAAGGGCGTATTAGTGAGAGGGGTACCCACGAGGAGTTACTCGCACAACGTGGTTGGTACTATGAACAGTACCTCATTCAAGAGATAGAGGAGGAAGTCGAATGAAAACGATGAAGCGATTATTAAGCTACCTCCGCTATGAGAAAAAAGGAGTTCTGATTGGACTCGTCTGCCTGTTGATCTCAACGGGTCGCAACTTTAACAGGGACCTCTTGTGGCAAAATATGATTGATAATGTGGATTACGCTGATGGAACAATCTGCATGTCTTCGATGCTGGAAGCTGCTCCTATGGGTGGGCATTTACGTGGCAGTGAACTTAGTCGGAGCAGCTGGGGGCTATTTAAACCGTTTATATATGAAGACTCTCTCGAATCGCGTGGCCAAACGCATTCGTGACGAAGTGTTCGAGCATGTACAAACCTTTGCCAGTATCGTATTTTCGACCATTTACCTGCAGGAAAAGTGGTTTCTAGAATTACGAGTGATACGGAATCCGTACGTGCAAACTTCTATGTCAATGGGATTTCGACACTCCTTAGTACGGTCGTGATGCTTTGTTGGTGTGTACACAACGATTTTCTTATTAAATGCAACGCTTGGATTCGTGTTATTATTCCTAGTTCCGGTGATGATGCTATGGCAGAGAACCGTTGCCGTTATGCAGAAAAAATACTATTCTGAGAATCGTGAACTGTACAGTCAATTGAGTGGACAGTTAAATGAAAGTATTCAAGGTGCTGGTATCGTTCAAGCCTTCCAACAAGAAGACAAGATTGTTGCAGAATATGATGCGACGGCTACGTCTTGGGTAGAGGTTGGTCGTAAGGAATTAATTCTCGATTCTTACTTCTCATGGAGTTTAGTTGGACTTTACTGCGAAACTTTACTCTATTTGGAATTGTGTATTACTTCGGAATGCAATTTATCGGAGGAACACTTGGGATTTCAGCGGGGCTCCTCTATGCGTTTATTGATTATGTCAACCGTGTTTACGAGCCGATTCAAACCTTTATGAATGTCGTGTCTGGTTTCCAACAATCAATGGCTGCCGGTGACCGCGTGTTTGAATTGATGGATACGCCAAGCGAGGATTCCGGAGAAGAGCTGTTCACATTCGATGAAGGACGGATTGAATTTAAGGATGTGAGCTTTGCGTATACACCAGGTGTTCCGTGTTGAAACACTTGAATTTTCACGGTAGAACCAGGGCAGACGGTGGCCTTTGTGGGACATACCGGTTCAGGAAAATCTTCTATTATGAACTTGCTCTTTCGATTCTATGACCCAACGAGTGGAGCTATCTTGATTGATGGCAAAAATACGCGTGACTTTAATAGACGTAGTGTTCGAAGCGAGATGGGAATTGTGCTACAAAGATCCGTACCTCTTTACAGGAACGATTGCTTCTAATGTCGGGACTCAATAATGAATCGATTGAGCCTGAGACGATTAAAGATGCGCTCATTAAAGTGGGCGGAGTGACATCTACTTACGAAAGAGTGACAAAGGGTCTGGACTACGAAGTAAAAAGAAAAGGATGGACTTCTCTTCAGGGAGAACGCCAACTGATTTCATTTGCTAGTGCGATTGTCTTTGACCCGAAAATCTTGATTTTAGATGAAGCGACTTCGCATATCGATACCGAGACGGAAGAGATTATTCAAAACGCGATTAATGTCGTAAAGAAGGAAGAACAACCTTATGATTGCGCACCGACTTGTCAACGATTGCTCTATGCTGACCAAATCTTTGTGTTGGATAAAGGAGAAATTGTGGAACGCGGAACGCATGATGAATTGACTGCAACTGCAAAGGGCAATATGCCGAAATGGTGGCTCTTCAAAAAGGCTAATCTCATAGACTCTGTTTCTTTGAAACAGAGTCTTTTTGATGCGTGCGGTAAACAGAATTTTTATTGTTTTTCAAGGAGTTCATGGTCATAAAGCCGCCTAGTTTGTTACAATGTGAGGAAACAGATTGGGGAGAGAGTTATGATTACAAAAGAAGTTATTGAACGCGCAACGGCACATCGCCGTCATTTACATATGTATCCAGAAGTATCCGGAACGGAAAGTCGAAACGACTCGCCATATCCGCGAAGCTCCCTAGAAGCGATGGGACTACATGCTGGGATTTAAAGTCTAAAACAGGGAGTCGTCGCAGAAATCGGAAACGACAATGGACCAACATTAGCCTTACGTGCCGACATCGATGCCTTACCGATTGTGGAACAAACAGGATTAGACTACGCTTCAAAAAAATGAAGGAGCAATGCATGCGTGTAGGCATGATTTATACAGCAAGCCCTACTGGAGCCGTTCAGGGCGTTGAAGGCACAAGAAGCTAATTTACAAAGGGAAAGTTCGCTTTTATTTTCCAACCGGCCGAAGAAAGTAACCAAGGAGCACGCGCATTGATTGCAGAAGGCGCTTGACGGAGTGGACGCGATTATTGATCCATAATAAAACCAGAGCTTCCAGTTGGAACGATTGGTGTGAAGGAAGGACCCACTGATGGCAGCGGTCGGCGAGTTCTAAAGCCGAAAATTACAGGGTAGGAACACATGGCGGCAGCACCGCACAACGTGAACGATCGACTCGTGACGGCATAGCCAAGTGATTGCCAATGCCCAAGCTATCGTTGCTCGTCATACGTCTCGCCTCGAACCAGTGGTATAAGCGCGACGCATATCGAAGCAGGGAATACATGGAATGTGATTCCAGAGAAAAGTATTTTTGAAGGAACGATTCGTACGTTTAATAAAGAAGTGGAACGTAAAAATGACCGAGCAATTCGAGAAGATGATTGTCCAAACCGCAGATGTTTACGGACAAAAAGGTCAGTATCGAATGGATTTTAACGCCACCTGTCGTGCATAATGATGCTGCAGTCACAAAAGCGGTTAAAAAGTGTGACGGAGAAATTTGCGACAGTGGTAACACCGGAAGTAACTTAGAGCAGAGGATTTCGCTAATTATATGGAACACGTTCCTGGATGTTTTGCGTCTTTATCGGAAACAGGTTGCCCACGCGAATGGCATCACCCAGCATTCTTAGTGATGATGCGGCATTACCGTTTGCGATTCAGTATTTTGTCGATAACACGAATGCTCTTCTAGAAGTACTTTCACAGAAAGGAAACGCGTAATATGAAAACAATGGTGGTGATTAGCCATCCAACGTCTCATCTCGTCTGATCAGTTCAACGCTCCTCGCAACCGTAAAAAGGGAAGAAACTGTAACAGTTCGATCGCTTGGACGTAGTGTGGAGTGAGAAAGCCCTCATTTTTGAGAAGAGCCACAGGAAGAAAAAGCGTTGGTGAGACTCTGAGGCGAACGCCTTATCTCTTCCAATTACCCGATAGCGAGTGGCACCAGGCACCTTCAGTCATGAAGGAACGATCGATACGGGTGATGAGTGAGAGTGCACGACAAAACAAATTAAAGGAACCTCGGTACGTTGTGACACTCGTGAGTAGAAGCGCTTCGTGCAGGAGGAAAAGAAGAATCTCATCGATTCGGAAATCCTCGCGCCGTTTCAAGCAAGTTGGCCACGCGATGGGGTGGACTGCCTTTGCCATTTCTCAGTGCATCAGTTTGATTATAAGACTGAAGAGAGCCAAAACAAGCGTTACTCGTTGAGGTATTTACAATACGTGACGAAAGAGAATTACGGAACATTAAAAGAAACTATGAAGGTGGTTTATCAAACGAGTCACAGCATTGCCTGGTGCACTGGGAACTGAGATCGCGGAGTGGACTCGCGAGAACCAGGATGAAGATTGGAACTCGGAGATGCATCTAAGTAATTGGGAGGAGAGTCAATATGGGAGTCATCGAGAAAATCTGTCTTCTTGATGCGTGGAACTCTCAGAAGAAAAGACTCATAAAGAACGTGCATTGCTTGTGGCTGCAAAACTCTTCCTATTAGAGCAAGCAAAACGAATTGAACAGAGCAGCATGAGTGAAATTGGATGGACGGATAAGGTGTCCTTGAAAACTGCAAAATAGGAGAATGAGATTGAAAACAGATTATTTAAAACTGATTATTATTACTGGATGCATCGCCTGTTTCTTGATTGGACTTGGCGCGAAGATGGCAGAGCGCACATTAGGAGCGGACGTTGATCGTTCTTGGGTGGGAAGGGTTAAATCGCACGACTTTGTGTGAATATGGGAACAAAGTATTATTATCAGGTTTCCTTGTATTTCGCATTACCTATAAAGCATCAACTGGAGATATATTGGATTTGGAACAGTTGTAGGGATGTATACTAAAGCTTCTTTATTGAACTGTTCGATTTTGAGGCTCCATGAAATGGATATAACCAAAGTAGTGGCCATGGTTGTAGGGATTGCCTTAGTGCACTGCTATGAGTGTGCAGTGTATGCTGAGCAAGAACTTGGAGTTGGGCCGTATATTGCCGCAAACGCTGAGCTTTACATGAAAAATTCAAAGAAACATCCATCCTACAAAATAAGTCTCATCGATGCAAGCTGTGTCGTACCGCGCCATTTTGCAGGACAATGACAATGATTGGTCCGCTGTCTCTTTAATCATCAGTGGAGCTCATTACGATCGAACAATGGTGATTTTGAAGTAGTACTCACGAAATAAAATAAACAAAATGAAACCTACTCCACATCGAAACCTTTCTTTAGATAGGTTTTAGCGCTTTTATTAAAGATAATGAAACAGCATGATACCGCTCCAAAGAGGGCAAAATAGTACAAGTCAAAAAGCAAGAGATAGTTATTGAAACGGTCGTTGTAAACTAAAAGTGTCTGGAAAAGTAATTGAAAAGCTAGAGACAACATGAAAAGAAGAAGTGGCCACTATCAAGCGCAGCATTATTAGCAGCTGTATCTTTCAGCTACATGGAAATACTAGCAACAGCACTAGTAAAGGTCAACTACTTCAACAGGGCTGCTAAGAGAGAGTTACTCTGATGGCTGCCTTAGAAAGTGGTTACGGCGCAGAAATGTGACGTGATCGTCAGAAAGCTTATGAAGAGGCAAATCCAAACAAGTTAAGTGGAGTTGACTCAAGATAAGGAAATCGAAAAGATAAAATTACGCCTCAGTGAGTCTGATGCAGTGCCCAGATATCGTAATGTGGCTGAGGACGTAGCTTTACCAGAAACGTGAAATTAGTAGAAAAGTTTCTGAGCTGACTTACTGCGATTATCTCGATATGAAAGTTTTACAGCGAAGACAGCTTTCTGACAAAATTATTAAACAACGTAATAGGAACATCAGCACTGACGCTTACGGAGACGGAAAACACCACTTAGCACCAATGTTCTACGCTCCAACAGGATTATTCTACAACGAAGCGTCTCAAATCTAAAAGGTTGGAAGTTCAAAAGATATGCCTGGTAAGGGAAAAGAATTAGCTGAGAAAAGCTACAGATGATGGCATTTCATTATTCACTTATCCGGTAATCTGGATGCTTTCAGATAGCTTCTCCAGCATTATTAGCTTAGGCATGGAGGCGTTGATTTATTCAACAAAGCAATGAGAAATATGACACAGGAGCAGTATCTACTTCTGAAGGCGCACTAAAGCTTTTGAAGCATTAGAACATTCTTACAAAACGTTGAACCTTCAGCAACAGTAGCAAACGCAAACCACAAAGCTTCTACTTAAGAACCAACAATTAATCTTAGACAACAAAGCTGTATTCATGCCAAACAGTACTTGGGTAGTTGAGGAAATGGCTAAAAGCACCTCGTGCAGGAAGGAGTTCAAATGGTCTATGACAGCTACCAGCAATCGAAAAGGTGGGCAAACGTGATGTTTACTCATTCTTCTGAACACATCTGGGTTCCAAAAAGAATCTACGAACCAAGAAGCAGCTAAAGAATTCTGCTTATCATTCTTATACTCTGACAGTTGTGCAGCAGAAATCTTTGCTAAATACAACGCAGCTCAACCACTCAGGTGTAACAGCGAGTTACCTGATGAATTAATCATTATACACAAAGTTGGTAGATGAAGTTGATGGCGTAATCAATGGTAACTTCGCAGCTACTAAACCTGTTGAAGGCGTAAGCGTGAAAGACACATTGTTATATGGTCAAATCGACTCTGCAGCATCTGGTCACAGTTGCTGAAATGGCATCTGTAGAAGAAGTTAGTCAAAAACTAAAAGCAGCAGTTGAATAATTCAAATAGAATGAATTAAATAAGGTGGGATGCGACGCAATTTTCCAAGGATGAAAATTCCTTTCCGCCCACCTTCATTTTGTATCTTAAAATGGTTGAAGAGAGGCAGAACGATGATCGTGAAAAGAGAGAGATTTATGTATGCTCGTGCCTATTACCTGCACCTAATTTTATTCTGCTGCTTTTAATTTACCCAACGATCTGCAAGTATTCCGCATGTCCATGTTCAAATGCCGGATTCTCAAACACCAACAATTTGTTGGATTGGATAACTTTAAAATCTTATGGCAAGATGAAAATTTCTTTTGAGAACGACCTCAGAACATCAATCTTACTAACTCGTGGTGGGTAACACTCTTTACAGTAGCATTGGCAGTTCTTTTCGCGGCAGTCCTTTCAGCAGAAAAAGATTCATGCGTAAAACAACTTCTTCTTTGTGAAATTATTTTCTACATCCCTAACATTTTATCAATCGTAGTTATTGCAGGGTATTTTCTCAGCACTCATGATCCAAAAGCTGGACTTTAGCTGGGGTATTACCAGAAGCAGTGGAATAAATTATGCGCTGCGTCAGTATTGTTATTTACTCACTTGCATTTGCATTAATTTGCGCTTGATTTGGGTACTACATGGTTATGTATGTGGCGGGATGGCGATATATGCATAGCTTGGCAGCAAAGCTTTCAGCTGACCTTGATGGAGCTGGAAAAATCAGTGAGATTTCTTTTTAACGTTACATTTACCATTGATTTGAAGTAGTGATACGTCAGCAACATTAACATCTCTTCATTATCAGCACGACTAACTAAGTTTCTTTACTCAGTGCAAATCTCGACAGACGGTGGACCAGACGCATCGACCGGAAGTGTTCTTAAGCCACATGTTCAAACAAAGCTTTATACAAACTCTTCATACATGGATGCAGCATGGCAATCGGTGCAGTTATCTCTATATTCCCATTCGGACCATCAGGTATCGTAGCCAGTGTTACGAAACGCGATACCTCTTGAATAACTAGGAGGGAGATCGAGCGAAGGAAGCACTGTCATTCATTCGAAAAGCTGCAGTAAAGCTTTTGTGATACGCATTAGCGCTAATTACATTGGCGATTAGTATGATCATTACGCTGGCTGGGTCTGCTTCAGCTTCTGTTACAGTAGAATAGAGAGTCTCTACGGACTTGCGCATGGACAATGTCTTTGAAGGATCTTGGCATCCAAAACTTTGTGGATGCTTGGAATAAAGAAAATGGGTGATCAGATAAGTTTGAACTCAGTGATTGTTACATGGCATTAGCGTTAACTATCTGCCTTGTAGTTCAGCATAGCATTCCTTCTAACCTTCATACGTATTAGCACGTTACAAATTCTCAGCAGTCGTCATTAACTTTACTACTAAAGGTGGATTATTCATCCAACGTAAAATCTGGTATCGTTGTACCAATCTTCTTGGCCGTTACTGGACTGGGATAAAGGACCGTGTAGATTCGGCATTAATCGAGTTCCTCACTTAACAACATTTTCGTCGGTAGCAGCTGTGTAAGGCATGCACGTCATTACCATTTACGACGTATTCGATTGTCAAACTTCTCGAGACATTGCCACAACGTCGTGAAAGGTCAGCATCTATCGACGGTGCAGGATATTTCTACAACAACGATCCGCGTCATGACACCAATGGCAAGTACCAAGTATTATCACAGGTAATCTTATTCAACTTCCTCTCATTCTGGAATGGAATACATTATCAACTGCCTCCACATTAATGCCGAGGTAAAACTACCAAACTCTACTCAGTAGGGTTGAAAACTTAACTCAAGCGCAACGTGCAGCTGAATAGCGGACACCCATTAGTGCGGGGATGGTAGTAGTAATGTTACCAACATTAATTCCTATACATCTCTTGTCTCAAAAGGCAAAATCCAACACAAGGGATGACTACTGGCGTGGCCCTAAAGAGTAATCGTCATCGCGGGAGGAAAGAAAATGGAGTAAAACAAAAGGGCGTTTAATCCTACCAAGTGAATCGAATCTTGAACAGACTCAGAAATTGCTCGACCGTTAGCGTGCAGCATGCAATTCTGTGATGAGCGATGATAACGAAACCTCGATGAAGCAACCAAACAATTAGATGCAAAAATCGCTAACCTAACTGCAGCAGACTGTACCATACCGATTTCACCAAAAATCATATGGAAGAGTAGCAACAAAATCCTCGTCATGTCAAAATTCTGGTCAGCAAGAGAGATACGCTAACGATCCCATTTATGGAAGGCTACTTCAGCACCAAGTGCAACCAGACTATGGCACTTGAATCCAAAAAGATATTGGAAGTGCAGTCGACCGTGCCACTGGAGAAGTGGTCTGCGGTTGAGAAATGGACTGTCCATGACATACCACGATTGACATTGAAGGCACTCACGTCCTTTCCTGTGAGATATACAGTGTGTCGTTTCTAGTGTATGCGATTTGGGATCGACTCAAATGTAACAGTTAAATCATATTACGAATAACTGGGCGATGATTCTCTCACGATATTCCATTTGATGCACGTGGACCTCATCCAAATCAATTCATGCACTCTTTATTTAAAACAATGGCTAAAAGACAATCCGGTTACTGATGTAGTTCGTTTTACAACGTTCTTTCTATCACTCTCACATTAATCTTACAACAACTTGGGAAAAGAAAAATTTGTGGACTGGTTCGAGATGGTGGTAGCGTGTTCAGTCGCAGCACCTTGAAGCTTTTGCTACAGGTAAAAGGCTAATCGCTTAAGAGCAGGAAGACATCGTGCGATGAGGGTACTATAACTCAACATTCCGCACACCCGGCAAAGCAGTAGTCTAGACTATATCGACTTCATTCAAGCCATTCGTGTCGAAAGAGGCCAAAACCAGTCGACGCGCTACAGCGATGCTGGTAAAGGCCATGAAGTGTTCTTAGGAGATAACTGGATGGTACAGAACCATACGTGACCATACTTCCGAACAAAATTGGATTAGATGCAGTGCAGGTCTCTGTCGGCGGCGGAGCAACACTTCGTAAGGATTTCAGATGGTCTGGCACGTAAACATACACGGACGAAAGATTCTTACCACATACTTCCTCCCAGATGTAGTCTCGTGAAACGACATGCTCACTGATTGAAGTCACAAAACTGCTATCAGCAAGACGTGCCGTCATGCGTAGCCTGTAGACCGTATCGGATGCGGCGGTTATTTAAGTCTTGCATATAAATTCCCGATTTGTCAAGCTACATTGAACATGTAACAGATGAATTTAGAGAAATCTACGATATCATGAAAAGCATACAAAACCATATAGTGGTTTCAAAGTAGCAAATCTTAAAATGCATGGGGGCGTTTATGAACTTGCTTAGACACATAAGTGTTGCTCATGAACCTCCATACAAACAAATTCCATTCTTACCTTGGAATTATGGAAGCCTTAAGTGGTACCAGAAGATGCGACGTAAGCTTTCATCAGCTTTGACGATATTATTAACGATGGAGTTCCAGGAAGGTGTCGATGTCATCATCAACGCTGATGCCGGTACTTCATCAGCGGTAGAAGGTTTGGAAGAATGAAACGCTTATTACGCATTCGTGAATTCGTGTATAACGGCGGCGGATCGTCGGAGTTGGGAACCAACAGCCGTCTCATCATCAAGGCAGATTCTTCCCAACGTGAGATATTCGTGTTGAAAGAGGAAAATGGGATATAGCTCTTTCAACAGATAAATACTTATACAAAGAATTGAAAAGAACACTTTATTATCGAAGTATATAAGAAGATGTTCATACAGATTGACTTTGGGGAAAATATTACGTGCTGTAACAGGTGCAAACAGAAGTACTTGAATTTAGCAACCGTCCAGTAAGCGCAGGTGGCGCTGAAGCGAACTCGTTCTTCCAGCCAATGCCGCTGAAAGAATCTCGGAGGATTCGATCCGGCGGCCAGCCCTTACGGAAGGAGAGTCATGTTTACATGTACGGTTCGACTCATACACCCCAGAAAATACAAAGATTATTAGTGCGTGCGTTCTTCTATCGCAGCGAATAAAGAAAGTGAATTCGATGTACAAATGGTAGGCAAGCAATCCATTAGTGGAAGACGTGCTTATCCTGAAAAAGGAGTGTGTGCGTAATCGTGAATGCGGAACGAATTGCAAATCAGCACTTCGTTTAGTGATGGAGCAGAGTATCGGGTGAACTGTGGAACCGGAGCCAAGCGAACTAGCTGGGAGAAAGATGTCATGAATCCTAAAGTGAAAATTTGGACCCGCGTCGTATTGATGCCGGTGGGCCTGCTGATATGTAGTTATTTTGCATCCAGATGATTGGCAAAGAGAGGCGTTGCAACAATGTCAGTTGGCTTAGCTGGATTACTTCTCTTGTGTGGGATTACAACCGTCCGTACTCTAAATCGATGAAGCGTTATTGTCCTTAATCATAGGAAACAGGGGCTTGTTTGACAACAAGCCCTGTTCCTGTTCTATCAGGCTGGGACACAATATTTAAAATATAAAATATGCAAACCGAAGGTTTCAGTGATATCATGCAGATTTTGTGGGTTCGTTTTTATAGTAGCTGCATGAGGATAGTCGCCTCGAGCCAAGGTCTCTGCCTCTGAGTCAAAAGAGGGAGTAGGATAAATTCTAACTCCTGTCAATTCACCTTCAGTCCTCAATTCCATTACTGCTACTATAGAGGCGACTTGAAATCTTCTGCGTAATCACAGTGCTAGTTTTTAACATTGTGTTGCGCAAAGGGAGGGGAGGGAGGAGGTAGGAGTGAGAGTTTGTGAGGTGCAGACGAGTCTTTACGCACAGTGCTTTTAGTATTAGTGTCTTGCCAAGAAAAGGAGGAGAGATTGGGTGAAATTTCTTATGGAATTTAGTTTATTAAAGATGAAAATATCGTGGCTAATAGAAAAAGAAACTGAAGAGGAATGGGGGACATATGAAAGTCGTTTCGTCACGATGCGAAGGTCCTGATGGCGCTGTGACACAACGGTCATCAGCAACTGATTCCTTTGTTACAGAAAACACGCGCGCTCGGATATTGTTTCAACAAGAGCACCTGGTGGAAGCCGCATCGCTGAAGAGATTCGAAAGTCAGTCTGCTGTGAACAACACCGAAATGGACGAGAGAACAGAAGTCGATCTGTACATAAACGGGTCGTCGCCAGCATCTAGAAAAGATACATATTTTACGAAACTTAGAAAGAAAGGAATATAGTGCTGATACGTTTGTCGATAGCTCGTCGTGGATCGAAGGAGTGGCTCATTAAGGATTGGTGTGAAGAAGTTGCACTGTTAACCATCAGTAATTGCAACGGATTAGTATCACCAATGCACGACCTTTACTCTAGATGTGCCGGCTGAAGTTGGACTGGAACCGTAGTCATGCCAACAGAGGAACCACATCGGTTGAATCGCTTAGACCAAGAAGATTCAGCCCGCACGATGGTCTCGCAATGGATATTTAAGGTTAATGAAATATCGAAAGAATTGTACTCGATTGATGCGACAAAATCCACTGAAGAAGTAGTGGAAGAATGCTTCCGCGTTTTGGTGGAACGTTACCCAAACATTTTACAGAATAGGAGAATGAAATCATGAAATAATTAATTGCGATTGTACAGTGGTAGATGACTGACCAGGAGATGAGTTTGCACAAGCAAATATCCGCGCAACTCGTTTATCAACAACAGGTGGATTCTTACGCGCAGGAAACACTCACTTTTTATCATCAGGATCGAAGAAGAACGTGTACAGAAGCGTTGGAGATATCATCCAAAAGAAAACTGCCACTCACGTGAACAAATGACAGTGCCACCAGTGGCATATCGACAGCATGCTTGATAGCGCGCTAACTCACTCCAGTCCAGTCTCGCGTTGGTGGAGCTACAGTCTTTCGACTACTCTGTAGACTCATTCTTCGTGCCGGGATGGATAGATGGGTGAAGCGCTAGAGCCCGTGCCATTGATAATGGGCAGTTGAGCGATGCGTGTGATGCAGAGGGCGAAGCATTGGAACAAGCAGGGTGGCCAAGAAATCAGCGAGATGCTGAACTGCGATGCAGAGAGAAGGCGAGGCTGCGTGCAGGGAGTGTGAGCATCTGCATCTCGTATTGAGCATGGGAGACTTCGGATTTTATCGTGGTAGAACTACCTGAGGCACAACGGTGAAGGTAGAGACCAGGTTGTGCTGATCGCAGACTGACAGCTGTGACGAGTCAGTGCAATTGTTTCGTGTGAGTCTCATGCAGCCGATATGGTTGACTCAGGGCTGCTAATAGCTTCAGTGAAGTTTCTAGAAGAGACCGACAGGAAATATTCACTTCATCTTCCTATGAACGCTCAGTCAGGTGCCCATTACAGGATTCGTGCGTTGCCGGATTGTTCAGCCTCCAATCGGATTACCGGGAGAAAGATTGTCGCAACGCTGAAGAACGCGGCGTGCCAAATGCGACAGCGCAACTACTCTCCACACTCAGACTAACGTCGATAAACGGTCGAGCATGCTCGAGGTGAAAGCTTTTCGTCAAGAAAGCCAAGGAAATTGGTTTGTCTCGCGTATTTACGAATCGTGGGATGGGCTCGTGACGATATCGGTCTCATAGTGATGCCACTATGTGACATAAAGTTTCGATGGTGAGCTGTTTTGACGCTATCACGATGTGCATCCGTGATAGCCTTGCTGTATGTCTCGAGGTATCTGAAGGAGCCATTATTCAAAGCGAGATAAACCTCGCAACGATAGAAGGATGTAGACATCCTACCTGTGAGTGAATGGATTAAAGAACATGAAGATGATAACATCGAGTGCCAAAGTGGGCGCACCGGTGGAGTTCAAGCAGTATTGGAACAATGGATGTACAAATCCCAAGAAATAAGATAGGAGGTGCGTGAATGCCAAACAGACAACTGTATGATCCCGACCGAACGTGTCAAAAAGCAAACGTTGTGCAACTACATGAGCTTGTACAGATTTCTAGAAGAGTTTAGTCATCAGAGAATTGCACGATTTAACGATGGAAAATCGTCTACAGCGAAGAATCGTTTAGACGAGTTAGAGCCAAACACGCTTACACGAAGAAAGTGGCTAGATAAAGAAAGCCAATCCATCATCTATCGAAATATCATCTACGGGCATCGTATTCCATATTTGCAACGGTGGATAAACGTGGAGGAACGATGAGAGGATGCATGTTTTGCATGGAAATTCGTGTATAGCGAAAGGATTAATGCGTAGAGCAAAGATTGCAGATATAAAGCCAATAAGTGCGACATTTGCCTTACCATCCATGGACGGGGCTCTTGGTGATATAATAAAAGACGACGTTGTAACTTTTGCAAAAGGGCTATGGATCGAAAATCAATCAAAGAAACCAAATGTCATCCTCACCGTAGCGACTGAGTAGGTATGCAAATGCGTGACCACGTGTAACCGCAGTGTTATCAGACTTAGTAGTGACACCAACGATGGAGTGATGGCGCTGCGTGGCGGGCGTAACTTTCGAAATGCCCTGCTTTACCCGCCAGTGCCAGCTGAAATGCCTAGAGCAAGCTCTTTTAACGTTGGAATGGACCAGAAGCGCGTCAGGAAGAGTCGCTACGAAGATGAAGTGCCATGGAACCACACGAATACATATCAAACATTCAGACATTTAGTATCGACAGAATGATCAGGAAAATGCGCGCATCCGTAAGCCGTGAGCGCATGGATTTGATCTGTCTCATGCACGGCTTAGCTGCCATGGCGTCGACCGTGAAGACAGTCGAGCATACACGGCGATAACGTTTGATCTTTGCTCGAGCGACGACTTGGATCGATTAAGCAAAGAACCGGTGCTGATGCAGATATTATCGATGATGCGAACTGTACTCGTGGGCGTCCAGTCCTTTGAAACTTCCCAGAAAGCACACCCAGTAACTGGACGGTGAGCGAGGTATTCGCTTTCGTGATGAGACGTGACGCAAAGCGTTCCGTTCTTCTTGAAGATGTACGTTTGACCGCATGCACCGCCCAATCCGCAAGCATTTCTGACGAGTGCGCGTGCGCCAAACGTTAGGGGACGTATCGGACTCGATAATCGTGCAGAACTCAAAGGAGCGATTCAAGCCTTTATGCGCAAAACGCGAAAATTCCAGCGGATTTTCGCAAAGAGAATGTGGCGGCGGCGGCGTACTACGGATTAACTGCACGGCATATCGATAACCCAATTAAGCCGCTTCTTAACAAGCGGTCGAGGAGTTTGATTTACTAGACACTACGATTTTCTGGCCCGTGTGAGCACTACGGAGACGACTCGGAGAAAACATTATTTATTCCGCAAAGGCTATCGCTTACCAAGGTAGTATTAAGATTCCAGCGTTTATCTTCGACCCAGGGAGACGTCACGGCACGAAGAAGAGGCGTGCACACAACGTGAAGGATCAAGATGTTTTCCTTCGGCTTGTAGAGCCACGTAGAAAAAGTTGAAGAACCAGACGGTGGAGAGCGTGCGCCAATTGTTATTCGAAGCGAATGCAGGCTGGTTAACGAGCGATTCACGGCGAACATGGTCAGGTGAGGACTCGAGCCAATATAGTTTTCAGATAGACAGAATGGGAAATTTCACTTTGGTTCTGTCAGCATGTGAGAGTATCGCTCTTCCATATGACCAGAGATGTATGGAGAAGAAAATGCAATTTAATTGCGGAGATCAGAAGTATACTTCTCTTTGTGAACGAGTTCAAAGCAAACTTACGCGCATACTAAGGTAGAGAAGAGGGCTTTTGTGAGACGGACAACTTTGCCAAGAAGTACCATTAGAACGCATCATTGCCACTCTAAAGAGGTCGTAGTATGAATTTGTGTCAAAATCTGGCATCTTTCAAATGGGAGATTCTCTTGGCCACAGTATCGAAGACCATGAGGCACCACTTCCAGTACCGAAAAGGTGTCTTGCGTTGAGATCGCGGACACGACCGTGACGAATCGTGAGTTTTAAAGCATATGCAGATGGACAGCTGGCTGCCAACAACAGCAGAAACGATGGGATAGTTCGTGTATGTTTTCACCCATTGGTTGAACCAGAAAAGAGTAGAGAGTATGCACATGTATCAGGTCTCATCTGGTGGGCTTCTAGGAGGAGCCAGTGAACTGGACTCACGAACAGGATCCCAGTCTTCGATTGAAGAGGTGATGGACCATCCGGTAGTGCATGTTCCTTACAAGATGCATTAGGCTCACGCGATTGAGCAGGTGAAATTGCCAACGAGACGCAATGGGAGTTATATGCCGCACGGCGGCGTACACCCTCAATTTCCACGGACGATGAGCCTCGAACAAGACGGTGAATTTCATGCGAGACGGCTGGGCAGGGAGATTTTCCAAATACGAATACGAAGGCAGACGGATAGGAACGGCGCCCGTGAAGAGTTTTGAACCAGCGACATGGATACGGGCTCTGATCAAATGATTGGGATTGTCTGGGAATGGTGCTGCAGACCATCGCGGAATTCAGTGAAGAAATCGAAAGGGCATACTCTCGGTCCACCACCTTTCGAATACGAATATGCCATTCGGTGGAGGTTCCTTCTGGCGCCATTGCTCCTACTGCAACAGATATCGTGTTGCCGCCCGTAATGGAGCATCGTGGGATTCCAACATCGAGGCCATTTAGGATCTCAGATGCGTCCGGACGAGCCACGGTCGCTAATGCACGTTGTGTTATGGTATCACCGTGCTTTGTGCGACGATGATTGAACTGGCATCGCTCGGTTTAGGTGGCGGCATTGTTATCTAAAACCGGCCTGTGATTTTACTCAGCATCGATACGACAAGTACGATTAGTGTGTATTTCGAGCAGTCGCGGTCTTTACGATGATGTCTGGTTTCTATTTATGTAAAGCAGTAGCTGGTGAGTTTCATGTTCAAAAACAAATTGCACTAGGATTGGCTTTCGCCGATTATCGGTGGGAAAATCGGAGACGGATTTCTCTACCATGCAGTAGGCAGCTGCAGCCAGGGCAGTGAGCGCGACACAATCCGTGATGATTCTGTTCCTATTGCTCTTGCAGCATTAATTTGTTCATCATTACAAGCATTCAAACCGCTGAAGTATCAACCTTGTGTGTTCGTGATCATTGGGCCAACAGTCGGTATCATTTTAGCTCATTCAGGGATTGGCGAGCACCACTGAACATTGCACTTTGTCATTTCTTCTCGATGAAAGCCAAAGACGCAGCTGCCTATCTGATATTGATGATTTTCAAATTTATTAAGATAAATGTCATTCGTGACTTTTGAGTCATAATGTCAGTCTCGTGATTTTAAAGGATTGGGTGATTTTGCGGTGCTCGGTGGATGGATTGGAATGAAAATCCAGTCGAAATCTCAGCATGAAGCTGTTGAAAAGCTCTATCTGGATTAAGGACTTTTAGTATTACACCGCCTTGAAGGGACAAATTTATCGGAGAGTAATAAACACCCAAGCTTTCTAGCCTAAAAGGTTTTTGTTTTATCGTAGAGGAAACCATCAGTAAAATCTTAAGTCTTAGTTTGATTATGGAAAACTATGGATTTATTTATGGCTGCATCTCTTGCAGACTTCTTTGTTTCTTCAAACCAAGAGTTTATGGTTAGCTTAATCTGTATCTCGCGTAAGGTTTGCTGTTCCATAAACCAGCCGACTTTCTGCAAACCGCAAATTGAAGCGTCTGGTGTATTTTCTAATGCCCAGAAAGAGGTGATCACTAGTCTGGATTTTATGTCCAATCAAGATCAACATTCGCCTTTTAATTTTCACGCCGAGATACAAGTTCTGCGGCTGTTCCATGAATAAACTCTTCGAAAGCTATTAATTCACGGCATAATACAACGGATTGTTGTCGTCAACGTCGGAATCGCAGGTATCTTTTCAAACGGAAATGATCTTATAAAATCACCAGTCTCACAGCAGTGCGCAATTGCTACGCTCGATTTTCTTTCTTTACGGTAAGAAACCACAGAAATAGAACGATGAGGAACGAGCCACTTCGATAAACCGTAATTCCCATTCGCCCAACAGGAAATCACTCGGGAGACAACTCGACGCAAGTCATGCAAGCTCAAACCTGGGTCACTAATCGAAGGCACCGGCGCTCACTCTGCGCCATGCTTTACTGCAACCATCCTGACACAGAGAATTCGCTCGTCATGTTCCTTTGCGGAGTCTCGATTTCAAAATGGTTGAGTAACTTTTGCGTATGACGCGTATCTTCGGCGGAAAATTAAACAACGTCACGAAGAGTATTAACCGCGCGGAGTCATATCTTGCTACAATCGCAGAGGGACAAGGAATAGTTTTCCAGCTTCAGTCAGATAACTTGTTGTCATGCCGAAGGCTGTTCTCCTTCTAAATAAATAATGACGGACGCGTGACGTTGCGCCAATCGTCTGTAGAAATGTTTTTTATGAGAGAATTTTGAATGCCGCTTCCGCCTTCTACTACTTGCTTTGTGGCAAATTCTTTTAGCGTAGGAGTAGAGGACAGGAGTTCTCACCTTGTATATTTTCCTTTTCGGCATTGTGTCGCGATTCATGTTTTCCAAATCGACTTATAGCCGGTATAAAAGGTCTAATCCTTGCACAGAAGGACACATAAAGAACTGCCAAGCATCGTCCCCCAGAGGATATCAATCTTCTGGCGTATATTCTGATGTCAATGAAAACCGTGATTGTGAAATAATTTGATCCACCAGGAGGTCAAATCCTTCATTCAATTCGATGGGACGATGTTGCTTTGCCTTTGATAGACGAACTGCGTGTTCTGCCTGAGGCGGTGATACCTTGCCCGGTTAAATCACCGTGAGACGGTCGGTCTATGAACGGATAGGCCTTCTCATCTTTAAAAGCCTGAAATCGTCCGCGCAAGTTTCAGTGGCAAATGCACCTATGACGGCAATTGTATAGCTTCAAATTAGTTTGATTCGTTTCCTTCACCTGAAGTAAGGTGGACAATGCAATAAAGTCAATCGAACCTTTCGGGAATGCTTTCAACTGACGAGAATATCCTGATTGATGCGTGATGCGGTCTTCTAAGTTATTGAGTTGGTTAGTACGCGTCCTGAACTGTTCTTGGATTTCAACAGCGGTAAGTGGATTCTGCGTTTTTGGCTGAGTAAAATGCCACCGTACCCCGCACAAAGGTCACGTTGTAGCTACGCTCGGCGATATTGGCAAGTAATGGCTAAAGGACGGCATCCAGCGAAATGAGAAACCTCACGACTTTGAATGATATCGATATTTTCTTCAAGTCGACGAGTCCGCTCATGCGATTTCGCGACTCTTTTGTCATTACTTCAACCCACAAATTACTGTATATCCAAAGTGGAAGCAAACAGTAATGGCGCAAGAAGGGACACTATATAAGATTCCTCTGAATTCCTACGGACGATTTATACATTGCTGTAATGGGGGCACCGTCTGAGCCAAGGTCTCACCTTTAAGCCTCAAAGCGAATGCAGGCCGGAATAAATTCCTACATTCTATTTCGCATTTAACACAATTCCCATTACTGCAGTATAAACTGCAGGAATCTACGAATCTTAGAGCACAAATATCCATTTGTAGGGGAAGAAGAAAAAATACTGATATACAACTTAGATTTAGAAGTTGGACGAAAAATCCAATTTTAGGTCCTATGAGATTTTACCTAGTGAAGTTTTTGTATACTAAGAATGTAATCAAGAACGAACCGATTTAAGGGGAAATGGA
>BNJU01000730.1_pt1 | contig 47497 bp, 65 predicted proteins | sample 8539281 | NCBI WGS metagenome assembly BNJU01 (sample SAMD00202456, study PRJDB9452) | human saliva metagenome | isolation source: human saliva | place: Japan
GAGCAAACGCTTAAATCTTATGAAAAATGTTTGACAGTGAATACATGGAAACTCTAACTAAAACTTGTTTCCCTATGACCTCAGTAATATTTCTTGTGTATATAGCCATGTGCAGTTGATTGGAGCAATAATTTCCAAGAAACTATTGAAGAAGCATTTTGAAAAAGCAGGCATGATTTAATCGATCTTTGTTTGTGAGGGAAAAATGGATTAAATAATGGAGGTAATTGCTATGTATTATTTTAGGGTCTGTTATTCATATAGAAAAACAATAGACCTTTTTGATACTGGTAATTACCATAAAAGATCAAATTTAAAATATAAGGAAAGAGCAAGTTTCTTTCATTTTAGAGACTTATTATGCCTATGTGCAGAAAGTCCTCCTTTGTCTAAAAACGCAGACAAAAGAAATGGAGGAAATAAAATGTCAAAAAGAATATTACCTTTATGTCAACGGACAAAGGGTTAAAGTCAGCGAGCAGATATATAAAGTCTACTGGAGAAAAAGAACACGAAAAGTATTTAGAGCAGGTGGGCAAGAAAAACCACTTGCTCTATCATTGGATCATGACGGACACTTTGTAGATAATATTGTCGATGAAAGTGTTGATGTAGAAAAGATTGTTGAAACACAGATGATGATTGAAGCAGTCCAGAAATGCTATATCAGACTCAATGCAGAAGAAAGAGATATTATTGAACGCTTGTATTTCAATGATGAAACGGTTCGTTCAGTGGCAAAGCTCAAAAGTATTACACTCCAGCCTTTAATCAAAAAGAAGAAACAAAATTCTTGAAAAAGCTGAAAAATTATCGAAGAACTTTAAAAACTTCGGTAACTAAAGGGGTCAAATTTTTCCTTATGTAAAGTGAAGGGGAGTTTGACTTCCTACTCTTTAGATAAGAGATACGCCTGTTTATGGCAAATAGGAAAATGTAGAGAAAACAATCCCTTTCAAATATTGCTCTTTGACAACTGAATAGACCAAGGTAGGACTTTATCTGCTTGTGGAGAATTATGACTTACGCTATGACCTTTTCTGCTGAAAGCAATTTCGAGTTTTATGAATACTGCGTTAGCCAAAGGATACAAGAAAGTGAGCGATAAATAAGAATACATAAAAACAGAAAGGTGGCAAATCTGTTCGATGATACAAGTAGTGATAATGATACTTCAATAGTTTAAGCTGCCTCGTCTGGAATAAGGGCAGAGGTGAGATTCCTATGTAGCGCCCTAATGCACCTACCAATGTCATAAAACTTAGTAAGAAAAAAATAATATGTGATTATAAAGAATTTAAATCGGAGGAGTGTATTAGTGGATAATGACTGGAATGGATTGGCTGATTTGATAGCAAATCTGATTACAAAAATATGCTGGAGTTTTAGATTTAGATAATCTTCCAAATCCAACTCCAGTAAAAATACAGAAGGTAAAAATAAATTTGACATGGCAAAAACACAGATTGAGAAAAAGCAATAAAAGTGATATAATATACTTGATATATAAGTCCAAACTATAATTGGTAAAAATATAAAGATATAGAAAAAAAGGATATTGAGGTTAATGCTATGTCAAAAGAAAAAATAAAAGTATACCTCTATACAAGAGTATCTACATCAATACAGATAGACGGTTATTCTTTAGAGGCACAAAAATCAAGAATGAAGGCTTTTGCTCTCTATAATGATTATGAGATTGTTGGTGAATACGAAGATGCAGGTAAGTCTGGAAAATCTATAGAAGGTAGAGTTCAGTTTACTCGTATGATGGAAGATATAAAATCCGGAAAGGATGGAGTGTCTTTCGTTCTTGTATTTAAATTATCGAGATTTGCAAGAAATGCTGCTGATGTTTTATCAACTCTACAAACAATGCAAGATTTTTGGAGTCAATTTAATTTGTGTTGAGGATGGGATTGATTCATCCAAAGATGCAGGCAAATTGATGATTTCAGTTTTATCAGCTGTTGCTGAAATTGAAAGAGAAAACATTCGTGTTCAAACAATGGAAGGTCGCATTCAAAAGGCAAGAGAGGGAAAATGGAACGGAGGGTTTGCCCCGTATGGGTATCAGCTTGTCGATGGAAAACTGTTTATCAATGAAGAAGAAGCTGTAGCTATAAGGACTATTTTCGATCAATATCTGTAACACAACCATTGGAGCGAATGGACTTTCTAAATACCTAGAAAATCATGGAATAAGAAAAATTCCAAGACAGAATGGGAAAAATCCATTGTTTGATGCGGGTCTTATAAGAAAGATATTAAAGAATCCTGTATATAACAGGAAGATAGCCTTTTGGAAGAAGAACTTTAGAAAAGTTCATGGAACAAGAAATGAATATAAACAAGTAGAACAAGATGAATATTTAATAGCTGAAGGTATTCATGAAGCTATACTTTCGATGAGTTATGGCAGGCTGCTCAGGTTAAGTTAAAAATCTCAAGCAAAGAAATATGAGCATGTGAATAAGGAAAAGATATAGCACACACTTACTTTATCAGGGGATTGTAAAATGCCGGTATGTGGAGCTGGAATGTTTGACAACAAGTGTATCAAGAAAAAGAAAAGATGGTACAAAAGTATAAAGATTTTTATTATTATGGCTGTAAACATAGGGCAGATGATGAGAGGGTCATAAGTGTACTTTCAATAAGCAAATTAGAAGAAATTGTTAGATGATGCAGTTGCTGAGATAATTGTAAAGATAGTAAGCAATCCCAAATTTGCTTCTATAATGCAAGAAAAATCAACATGAAGGTGGATACCTCTGAAATAGAAAAAGAAATAGATAATTATCAAAAAGAACTGCAGAAAAAGCCATTCCACAAAAATTTAAGCTAATTGAGGAAATCGATAATTTAGATGTTGATGATAGGGCACTATAAGCGAAGAAAACAGGACTTAGATGATAGACTCTATCGTATGTATGACAAAAATTGAAGAATTAGAGTCGCTGTTAATTGATGCGAAAGCAAAAGAAACAAACTATTGAAGCTGAAAAAAACTTACAGGAGACAATATATATAAGGTTCTGATTTATTTTTGATAAACTCTACAATGTAATGAATGATGTAGAGCGTAGGCAGTTAATTACATCATTGATTTCTGAAATTCAAATTTACGAAGAAAAGCAACCGAATGAGCAATGGCTAAAATCAATTACTCTAAACTTCCTATCATCGATGAAGATTTAAATATAGATGTTGAAATTAAGCTTGATGAGCTTGATTTGACAAGTGCTGAAAAGTAAAGCGACTTATGCACAAATCAAGCAATATATATTGGAAAAGTTTGATTTAAAGGTTTCGACACTTTATATTGCACAGATTAAAAAGAAATGTGGAATTGCACTGAGGGAGCATTATAATAAATCAAAAAAAGAGAAACAGGTTATTCCACAATGCACACCGGAAAAAGAGGAAGCTATCATGGATGCGTTAAGGCATTTTAAGATGATTTAATAGAAATGGAGGGTATTTATGAGATGGATATTAAAAATAATCTTATTTCCAATTAGATTGCTGTTAAGTATCCTCACTGCATTTCTGACATTCCTGCTCGGCATAGGAACAACTATTCTATATTTCTTGATGCTGATGTGTATCGTTGCTGCAATAGGATCATTTATACAAAAAGATATATCACTTGGAATTGAGGCGTTGGTATTAGGATTTTTGTTAAGTCCTTATGGAATACCGATGGTCGGAGTAGCTGTTATAGCATTCCTTCAGGGAATCAATGAAGCAATAAAATCAATCTAAAAAATTTCATAAAAACGGTTACCAAAGGCGATAGAAGAAAAACTATCGTCTTTTTCTTTGCAAATTTTTTGGGGAGGAGGTGAAGCGATGGACTTTGACTATTTCTATAACAGAGAAGCGGAAAGATTTAACTTCTTAAAAGTACCGGAGATATTAGTTGATGGAGAAGAATTTCGGGGCTTATCAGCAGAAGCAATTATCCTTTATTCCATGCTTCTGAAACGCACAGGAATGTCTTTTAAGAATAACTGGATAGACAAGGAAGGTAGAGTATTTATCTATTTTACTGTTGAAGAAATTATGAGAAGAAGAAATATCTCAAAGCCGACAGCTATAAAAACATTAGATGAACTCGATATGAAAAAAGGAATCGGACTGATTGAAAGAGTAAGGCTTGGGCTTGGTAAGCCGAATGTCATATATGTTAAAGACTTTATGAGCATATTAGCGGTAAAAGAAAATGACTTTCAGAAGTCAAAAAACTTAACTTCAGAAGTAAAAGATTTTAACCTCAGAAGTAAAGAAAATGAACTTCAGGAAGTTCAAAATCTTGACTCTAACTATATAGAGAATAATAAGAGTAAGTATAGTAAGAGAGAATATAGTTTTGGTGAAAACGGGCTTGGAACATTTCAAAATGTATTTTTAACGGCAGAAGATATATCCGATTTACAAATCATAATGAACTCACAGCTTGATAATTACATTGAGAGATTATCTGCATATATCAAAAGCACCGGAAAGACCTATAAGGACCATAAAGCGACAATCCTTTCTTGGTTTTATAAAGATCAGGGGAGAGGAAAAGAAGTGAAAACATCAAATATCCCGACATGGGAAGAATATGATAAAGGAGAACACCTATGATGAAAGAATTAGAAAAAGTAATGATAGAAGATGTAGAGTATTCTTACGATCCTGAAAAAGAATATATCAAGGATGGACACGCATTTTTGTAAAGTTTGCCATGAAAGAAAAGACGGAAAAGTGATGGAGTTCTTTGATAACAAGATGATATTTAAGATTTCTTGCAAATGCGATAGAGATAGAGAGGAAAGAGAAAAAGAAAGACAAAAAGCAGATGGAGATTGAACGATTAAAGAGTAGCTGCTTTAACTCGATTATTCAGTGGTCATCACATTTGAAAAATTATCAGGAGAAGAAAATCAAAAGCCTTATCATTGCAAAGAACTTTGTAAAAGACTATGAGGAAATGAAAAAAGAAAATATCGGACTTCTTTTTTATGGCTCAGTAGGTAGCGGAAAGACCTATCTTGCCTGCTCCATTGCAAATAGCCTTATTGAACAGTATCAAATAGGCGTTAAAATAAGAAATTTTGCACAGATTATCAATGAGCTGCAAAAGGGAGGTTTTGATTTTGATAAGAACGCATATATTGAATCCCTTGTAAATACTTCCGTTCTGATTTTAGATGACTTGGGAATAGAAAGAGATACAAGCTATGCCAAAGAACAGGTATATAACATCGTGAATAACAGGTACTTAAAACAGAAACCGACTATCTTCACTACTAATCTTTCCTACGACACAATCCAAAATTGTAAGGATAGCGTAGAGTATCAAAGAATCTATTCAAGAATCATAGAGATGTGTATTCCTGTTATGGTTGTAGGAGAAGATTTTAGAAAGGTTATTCAAAAGGACAAACTGAATCGGAATAAGGACAGACTGCTGAATGGAGGTGAGATAAGTTGATCAATGAAGAAATAGCAAGAAAAACGCTGAATATGGAAGTTAGAGCTGCTAAAGTAACAGGAAAGCTAATTCTGAACTTAGTAAAGAAATTGATGAAAGAAGCAGAAAAACTTGGAGGACTTGAAAAGCTGGTTAATGCTAACGGAAATGAAGTAAAGCTAAAAGATATGGTTAAAAAGGGACAGCTTGAAGAAATTCCGGTTGAAGAAGCAGAGCTTAAGGAACTGAAAAAAGAACTTAATCGGTATGGGGTAAAGTTTTCAGTCATGAAAGATAAGGAAAGTGGGAAATACTCAGTATTCTTTCAAGCTAAAGATATGAAGGTTATGGACAAAGCATTTAAGCATGCCCTTTCAGAATCAGAAAAGAAAACGGAAAGGAAGGAGTCCATTCATAAGAATATTGAGAAGTTCAAAGAAATGGCAAAGAACTCTGTTTCAAAGGATAAAGTCAAGAATAAACAAAAAGGAGCAGAGCCTATGATAGATAAGATATTAAAGGACATAAAAGGCTTATTTAAGGTGCAAGATAAGGTAAAGTTTCTAAAGCAGAACATTCCCTATCTTGCATTTTTCTATATAGGTAATATCTTTTCACATCATGTAAGAGCCTATATAGGTGGCGATATTATTGACAAAATTTTTCAAGGGATATTGGAGCTTAACACAATGAGCTTTCTTCCGAGTATTCATCCGGCGGATATTATAATGGGCGTGGTAGTAGCAGTTTTAATCAAAATCATCGTATATACCAAAGGGAAAAATGCTAAAAAGTTTAGACAGGGTAAAGAGTATGGCTCAGCAAGATGGGGAACGAAAAAAGATATAGAGCCATATCTGGATGAAAAGTTTCAAAATAATATTTTGCTTACTCAAACTGAGCGATTAACAATGAATGGTAGACCATCTAATCCAAAGTATGCGAGAAATAAGAATGTTCTTGTCATCGGTGGATCAGGAAGTGGAAAAACGAGATTTTATGTAAAACCGAATCTTATGCAGATGCACTCGTCATATTGTGTAACCGATCCGAAAGGAACGATAGTCCTTGAGTGCGGCAAGATGCTTGAGGATAATGGCTATGAGATAAAAATCCTAAATACCATCAACTTCAAAAAGAGTATGAAGTACAATCCATTCGCCTATCTGAGAAGTGAAAAAGATATACTCAAATTGGTGCAGACAATCATTGCGAACACTAAGGGAGAGGGAGAAAAAGCAGGTGACGATTTTTGGGTTAAAGCCGAGAAACTCTACTATACAGCTCTGATAGGTTATATATTTTATGAAGCTCCAAGAGAAGAAAAGAACTTTGCAACACTTCTCGATATGATAGATTCTTCAGAAGTAAGAGAAGATGATGAAACCTATATGAATCCGATAGACAGACTCTTTGAAGCACTTGAAAAGAAAGAGCCTACACACTTTGCGGTGAAGCAATATAAAAAGTACAAATTGGCTGCCGGAAAAACAGCAAAGTCTATTCTTATTTCATGTGGTGCAAGGCTTGCTCCGTTTGATATTCAAGAGCTTAGGGACTTGATGAAAGAAGATGAACTTGAGCTTGATACCCTCGGAGATAGAAAGACAGCACTATTTGTTATCATCTCTGATACAGACGATACTTTTAACTTTGTAGTTTCCATTATGTACTCACAACTTTTTAATCTCTTATGTGATAAGGCAGATGATGTATATGGCGGACGATTACCTGTCCATGTGAGATGCTTGCTTGATGAATTTGCAAACATCGGCTTAATTCCAAAGTTTGAGAAACTTATAGCAACAATCCGTTCCAGAGAAATATCAGCAAGTATCATACTTCAAGCACAATCTCAGTTAAAGGCAATCTATAAGGATAATGCCGATACAATCGTAGGTAACTGTGATAGTACCTTGTTTCTTGGTGGCAAGGAGAAAACGACACTAAAAGAATTGTCTGAAACACTGGGAAAAGAAACGATAGATTTATATAACACATCGGAAACAAGGTCAAATCAAAAGAGCTTTGGACTTAATTACCAAAAGACAGGCAAAGAACTGATGAGTCAAGATGAGATTACTGTAATGGACGGTAGTAAATGTATCTTTCAGCTTAGAGGTGTCAGACCTTTTCTTTCAGATAAATACGATATTACAAAGCATAAGAACTATAGATTACTTGAGGACTATGATAAGAAGAATTTGTTTGACATAGAAAGCTATATGAAGCGAAAAGGAAAAGCAAAATTAAATAGAGAAACGGTTATAACAAGAATGCAGTAAGTCTTAAAAAGATTTGCTGTTTTTTTATTCAAAATCAGGAGGCAAGATGATAAGGATCAGAAGTCCCACTAAGAAAAAACTAAATAGTAAGAGTATCAGCGATTGGAAAAGTAATACTTCTGGTCGCTTTTTTATTGAATTGAAAAGGAGAAATTTAAAAAGATGAAACAAGAAATGATTAACATCAACGCCAACTTAGTGGCGGAACCTACTTTCTCAAACTTTGAAAAAGACGGAGAAACGGTAGAAGTTGCAAATTTTACGCTTGTAAAAAAGTACGGTAAGGGAAAGGAGTACATCAACTGTGCAGCCTATGGAGAAAAAGCTGAGAAAGCAAAGGACTTTGAAAAAGGTGATTTAATCCACATCTTTGGTTACTTTAAGAAGCGTGAAAAAGAGGGAAAGACTTACAAAAACTTTGTAGTGAAGTCATATAACAAGATTGAAAAGAAAGAAGAAAACGAGGAGGAATAACTTATGGCATTTTTTACACAGGCAGTTAATGTATTAAAGATTTTGGTTATGGCAGTAGGTGCAGGACTTGGAGCATGGGGCGTTATAAACTTGATGGAAGGATATGGTAATGACAATCCCGGTGCTAAGAGCCAAGGTATTAAGCAGCTTATGGCTGGAGGAGGTATCGTTCTTATCGGACTTAAGCTCATTCCACTACTTGCCAATGTACTCAATTGAGAAGAAAAGGAGAGCTTAGATGTTTGGAATATTCGACAAGATAGAAGAATTCTTTAAGGAGCTTCTACTGGGCGGTATTCAAGCAAACTTAGAGTCCATGTTTCTTGACATCAACGATAAAGTTGGTGCAGTTGCAACAGATGTAGGTAAAACGCCTATGGGGTGGAACGGAGATGTATTTGCCTTTATCAAAAGCATTAACGATTCCGTTATCATTCCAATAGCGGGACTAATCATCACAGCAGTTCTTTGTATCGAGCTTATCAATATGGTAATGCAAAAGAACAATATGCACGATACAGATACTTTTGAATTTTTCAAGTACATCATCAAGATGTGGATTGCTGTATGGTTAGTATCCCATGCCTTTGAGTTTTCAATGGCAGTTTTTGATGTGGCACAGCACATGGTAAATAAGGCGGCAGGGGTGATAAATACCTCTGCCACCGTTTCCGGAGATCAGATAGTGGCAATGATGGATACCCTAAAAGAAAAGGGTCTTGGAGAACTTGTCATGATTCTCTTTGAAACCTCACTCATCAAGGTTGCTATACAGGTAATATCCGTTGTGATTATGCTTGTAGTTTACGGAAGAATGTTTGAGATTTATGTTTATTCATCGGTTTCAGCCATTCCATTTGCCACAATGGGAAACAAGGAGTGGGGACAGATTGGAACAAACTACATCAAAGGACTATTTGCACTTGGACTACAAGGACTCTTTTTAATGGTTTGTCTTGGAATTTACGCAGTTTTAGTTAAGACGATTAAGATAACAGATATACACACAAGTACCATGACGATACTTGGCTATGCGGTTTTGCTGGGGTTAATGATGCTAAAGAGCGGAACACTGGCCAAAAGCATATTAAATGCACACTAAAAGAAAGGAAAGATAGTATGGATAAAAGAAAAACAACATTTACAGCAGTAATAATAGTCGCAGGTATTATGGCGGTAATTGATAGAATCAGGATTCATAACAGGCTTGAGGATTTGGAAGAAAAAACAGATGACATCGGTCGCTGCCATAATGATTTTTACCTAATGCAGCAAAGATATAACAAGAATATAGATGAACAACTTGCAATTATTCAGGATGAAATCGGATCTGTATATGAACACTTTGAGGAGCTGCCAAAGGACAAAGAAGATGGGAGGTAAGCTATGGCGTATGTACCAATACCCAAGGACTTAAAGAAGGTAAAGACAAAGGTAGCCTTTAACCTTACAAAAAGGCAGCTCATAGGCTTCACACTTGCAGGACTGGTTGGAATACCAGTCTATTTATTTATGAGGAAGTTTGTGCCAAATGACATAGCTGTCATATTTCTTATCGTATCCACGCTTCCTATCTTTTTCATCACACTATTTGAAAAAGACGGACTGACATTTGAGAAATACTTTAAGTACATTTATCTTCATAAGTTTTATCAACCACAAAAGAGAGTGAGAAAGGAGGTTTACCTTGGACAAGAAAAGAAAAATTCAGCAAATAATAAAACTCATGCAAAACGAAAAGGCATTGAGAAGTCAAAAGCGGGACTTAAAGAAAAGTAATTGCAAGTCAAAAAAAGATAAGGGAGGAATCCTTGACCTTATCTTTAAGAAAGAACCGAAAAGATATACGGTAGAAGATACCATTCCCTATCTAAGGCTTTTAAAAAGCGGAATATGCCAGCTTGATGAAAGGCACTTCAGTAAAAGTATAGCCTTTCAGGACATTAACTATCAGCTTGCCTTAGATGAAGATAGAGACTTGATTTTTAATCAGTTTGCAAACTTCCTAAATTCCTTTGATCCGAGCATCAGCATTGAGTTTTCATATATCAATCAGCTCGGACGAAACGAAGAAATGAAGTCGGCAATTCAGATACCGGATAAAAAGGACGGTTTCGACGATATACGCTTTGAATTTAGAGAGATGCTTAAAAGCCAGATTGTAAAGGGAAATAACGGACTTAAAAAATCAAAGTATGTAACCTTTACAGTGGAAGCGGACAATTTAGAGCAAGCCACATCAAAACTTGAAAGACTGGAGATAGATATATTATCTAATCTAAAGAGCATGGGTGTGAGAGCAGAAAGCCTAAACGGAGAAGAAAGGCTAAAGATACTTCATGATGTTTTAAATCCGAATAAGACCTTTGAATTTTCCTACAAAGACCTAAAGAAAAGAGAAAGCACGAAGACATATATTGTGCCTGATGAGTTTAACTTTACACCGAGTAGATACTTTAAGTTTGGCAAATTCATTGGAGCAACAAGTCATTTTCAAATCCTTGCCAGTGAGCTTTCAGATAGGATGTTATCCGAGTTTTTGGATATTGACGATAACATCAATATTTCCTTTCATATTAGGGCAATCGACCAATCGGAAGCCATTAAGATGGTAAAACGAAAAAACACTGATATTGATAAGATGAAGATTGAGGAAAATAAGAAGGCGGTAAGAAGCGGTTATGATATGGACATTCTTCCATCGGACTTAATTACCTATGGTGAGGATGTAAAGAGCCTCTTAAAAGACTTGCAGACAAGAGATGAGCGAATGTTTGTGGTAAGTATCGTCTTTATGAATTTTGCAAGGACAGCGCAAAAGCTCGATAACACAATTGCTCAAATAAACTCCATTGCAAATAAACATAACTGTAAGCTGAAAAGACTTGACCATACGCAGGAACAGGGACTTATCAGCGTGCTGCCTCTTGGGGTGAATAAGATTGAAATAGATAGAGGATTGACAAGCTCATCAACGGCAGTATTTATGCCATTTACCACAGAGGAGCTTTTTATCAATTCAAGTAATAGTCTTTACTACGGACTAAATGCCCTAAGCCATAACCTGATTATGGCAGATAGAAAGAAATTAAAGAACCCAAACGGTCTAATCCTCGGAACTCCGGGCAGCGGTAAATCCTTTAGTGCCAAAAGAGAAATGGCAAATGCGATTTTAGTAACAGATGATGATGTGATTATTTGTGATCCGGAAGGAGAGTATGGAAACCTCGTAAGGCAGTTTAAGGGAGAAGTCATCAAGGTTAGCAGTAAGTCAAAGGATTACCTGAATCCCCTTGATATAAACATGAACTACGGGGATGGGGATGCACCGCTTAAAGATAAGGCAAACTTTATCATGAGTATGCTTGAGCTTGTAGTTGGTGGTAGCGGTCTTACGGCAGAAGAAAAGTCTGTTATTGATAGATGCCTGCCAAAGATTTATGAAAAGTATTTTGAAAATTTCCGACTCCTGATAATATGCCAATACTGCAAGACCTATACGATATGTTAAAAGGACAGGAGGAAAAGGTTGGTAAGAAGCTGGCAACGGAGATGGAAATCTATGTATCGGGGTCTCTCAATGTCTTTAACCATAGGTCAAATGTGGACTTAAATAAGAAGCTCCTGTGCTTTGATATTAAAGAGCTTGGAAGCCAGCTAAAGAAAATAGGAATGCTTGTCATTCAGGATCAGGTGTGGAATAAGGTATCCCAAAACAGAGGAAACAAAGCGACAAGATACTATATCGACGAGTTTCATTTACTTTTAAAAGATGAGCAGACAGCATCGTATTCGGTTGAGATTTGGAAGCGTTTTAGAAAATGGGGAGGTATCCCGACAGGGATCACGCAAAATGTCAAAGACCTACTTATGAGTAAGGAAATTGAAAATATCTTTGATAATACGGACTTTGTCTTAATGTTAAATCAGGCTTCAGGAGATAGAGAGATACTTGCAAGAAAACTTAAAATCTCACTTCCACAGCTCAGATATGTTACTAATTCAAATGAAGGTGAGGGACTACTTTTCTTTGGAAATACCATTGTGCCTTTCCTTGATAAGTTTCCGAAAGATACAATTTTATATCAGAAGATGACTACCAAGCCGGAAGAAGTGAGGTAACCTATGGGAAAGAAGCTGAAAAAGGACTTTAGGGAAAGGCATAAGGCGAGTCTTGAAAGAGAGATGCTTCGTAGCAAAACAGATACGATACCTGAAGAAAGTAAACTAAAGCATAACGATGATTACAGAGAAAAAATCATCCATGACAAAGACAGATTTCAGGACAAGGTTCATGAGAAGATAAACAAGGTAAGATCTGAAAATAGGCAGATAGAGGGGGCTTCTAAAAGAAATGCAAAGTATAGGGTTTCCGATAAAGTCAGCGTAAATTCTTTAAATGAAACAGGGAAAACCGATTATGATACTGAGGTAAAGAGCGGGAAAATCTATGATCCTTTGGGGCAAGACCTTGATAATGATGGAATCATAGACAGGTATGATAATGACTTTAGGGACAGCGACTACTTTGAATCGACCTATGATGTAGATGACAATCTCCATAAAAAAGATGAGTTTATTGGAAGTTCCTCTAAAAATCATAAGGCTCAAAAGAGCAGGTATAAGAGGAAAAGCTACACCGATAGCCTTTATAAAAGAAAAAAAGAAGATGTGCCAAAGGAAAATAAATCTGAAGGTAAAAAGACAGGGAAAGATACTATAAGCGAAAAAGAACATAGCAGTCTTTCAAAAGACCAAAAGAAAAAGGTCAAAAAGGATATGGTAAAGGTATCTGCCCTGTCAGGACTTGCTAAAGGAAGTGAAACCGTAAGAGATTACTTATCTCATGGAAGTGATGAAAATCAAGGCGTAGAGGCAGGAGAAAAGACAGCAGATACAAGCTCAAAACTCATTCATGGCATAAAGAATTACTCGGATAAGAAAAGAGCTAAAAGAGGCTATGACCTTACAAATAAGGACTATAAAATCAGAAAGCGTAAGTCAAAGTTGGAATTTCGTGATGCCAAAAAGGAACTGAAAAAGACGGATGAGTATAAAAGAGCAAGTGCATATAAAAGATTTCAAAAGAAAAATCAGGTAAAGGCAGCAATTTCTCGTGAGAATAAGTCAAGGCTTAGAGATCGAATTAAAGAGGGACTTATCGGAACACTGAAAAACTCAAAGGATATGATTATCCGAAAAGCAAAAGGACTAATGCTTATTTTCATAGGTATCATTATCTTAGGGACTTTTGTGATTAACTTTGCAGGAACGGGAATGACAGGCTTTATGAACTCTACAAGCTCTGTGCTTACAACAAGCTATTTATCAAAGCCAAATGTCCTAAGTGAAATCAATCAGAAATTTTCAGATATGGAGGGTGAGCTTCAAAGTGAAGTTGACCATGTGAAAGAAAATTATCCTGGATATGATGAATATATCTTAAATAATACAGAATACATCGGTCATAATGTCCATGAGCTTTTATCCTACATTACATCAAGGTGCGGAGAGGTAAAGAGTGTATCGGAAGTAGAATCCATATTAAAAGAATTATTTGAGTCCATGTATGACCTTGAGTATAGGGAAGAAATTGAAATCAGATACAGGACAGTTACAGAAAACTATACCGATGAAGATGGTAATGAATATACAGAAAGCCACGAAGAACCTTATGAGTATAAAAAACTCATCGTAACGCTTCATAAAAAAGAGATGGACAGCATTATCCGAAAGTTCTTTGCAAACTATCCCGATAATCTAAAGCATTATGAAGCCTTGTTCCTTGCACAAGGCAATATGAGAGAAGCCTTTGGTAATTCTGACCTTATCAGTGCAAATGGAGGTATCGGCGGTGGAAAAGAGTATGAGGCATCTACGGAAGTACAAAAGAAGATTGTTAATGCTGCATACATTACGCCATCTCCGGGTGCAGGATGGTGTGCCATGTGGGTATCACAGGTCTATCAAAATGCAGGACTTGGATATATAGGTGGGAATGCCTGTGATATGTACCGAAACTATACCTTTACATCAGACAGGTCAAAGCTAAAGGTCGGAATGCTTGTGGCAGTCGAAAGCAGCAGTAGCGGAAGCAGTGCAGGGCTTACCTATGGTCATGTAGGTATTTACATTGGAGATGGAAAAGTGATTGATAACATCGGTCGAATAAGAGTAACTACCTTAGATGATTGGATAGCAACATTTTGTAAGCACCATCCCGTAGGATTCGGTTTTCCGCCAAATGTAAAGAAATAGGAGGTAACAATTTGAAAAAGGAACTGATAGCAGTAAAAAACAGAATAAAGAAGTTAAAAGGATAAAAAAAGGCTCTGATTGATGAAGAATTGGAGCCTTTTATTCATTCGTGAAGAAGAGCTTGAAAATGAAGAAATCATTGCCATTTGCAGAAAGAATAACATCACAATCAGCGATTTGATGGCAAAGGTAAACAGACAAAAAACAGAAATGAAAAAGGAGAAAACAAATGAAAACCAGTTTGAAAAAAAGAATAATAAGTTTTTGGACGGTAGCACTTGCGGTAATTGTAAGTATTAGTTGTATTTTAGGTCTTTGGACGGTTGTTTATGCACAGGAGCAAAAATCTGAAGCTCCAACAAAAAACGAAGCTGTTAAAACGGAAGTTGAAGTAAATGTAAAGTATATCTTTGAAGATGAAAAGGTCTTTAAGGAAGAAAAGATAAAGGCTGAGAAAGGACAACTTATTGATAGCGGAGATCTTCCAATGCTCCCTAGATGATATGAAATTCATTGATGAATTTCTGTTTTATGAGGTAAAGGGAGATGGAAAAGATGAGATTATCCGTAAGGTAGCAAAGATGGAGGTTAAGGATAAGGAAACGCAGACAGAGCTTTCTAAAGACGATATTTCAAAAATAGAAAAAGAGGCAAAAGAGCTTCAGGATAAACTTGATAAGTTAAATTGCGAACTTAAGGACAAAGACAAATTAAGTGATAAGCAAAAGAATAAAAATTAAAGACCTTGAAGATGAAATTGATAGCCTGAAAGAAAAAATGAAGAAAGATAAGGGAAATAAGGACTTATCAGAAGATATGAAAAAGGAAATAGATAAGCTGACGGAAAAATTGAAAGAGCTTGAGAAAAAGGCAACTGAAACAAATAAAGCTCCTGTAACATCACAATCAGTTACACCGATTAGTCCTATTTCCGGAATTAAGACAAGTTCAGGTATTTCTCATCAAACACCACAGACTTCTGTAAGTAGTACCGGTAAAGGCTCATCGGATTCGGTAAGCTCAGGTAATACTACAAAGGATACCGACAAAGGGAAAACGGAAGTAAAGGAGAAAGAAAAGGAAGTTCGCTATCCCAATAAGTTGACGGCAAAGCTCCTGCGAATAACAGTCAGGATTCATCAATGGATGGTACGAGTAAGAGCGTAAACACCAATAAGGGTGTGGCTTCATCTCCGTCAAAGACGAGAGCATCCGTTACGGAGAATAAAGATAATGCAAATAAGGAGTATCCGATTCATCATGGAGATAGCAGCGATAACAAAGAAACGGATCAGTATTCGGCAGATGCAAGGCAGTTTATTACCTTTCAAACGAAAAACGGTAAGACCTTTTATTTAATCATCAATCATGATGAAGATAGTGAGAATGTAATGCTTCTTACGGAAGTATCTGAAGATGATCTCTTAAATATGGTAGAGAAAAAAGAAGCACCAAAGCAGGAAGTAGTAAAAGAAGAACCTGTTAAGGAAGAAGTAAAGCCTGAGAAGAAGGACGAAAAGAGTAATTTAGGAACCTATATTATTTTGCTTCTTGTAGTAGGTGGTGCATTAGGAGCAGGCTACTATTTTAAGGTTGTGAAAAAGAAAGAAGATAAAGAACTTGAAGCCTTAGAGGAGGAAGATGATGATTTCTTTTCTGAAGCAGAAAGTGAAGAAGAAACAAATGATGCAGATGAAGCAGAAGATGAAGAATAAACGCACCTAAAAACATATTATTTTGGGTGCAAAGTTAGGGCGGGAGAGTAACATCTTTCGCCCTATTTTGATTTATAACAGGAGGAAAACAAAGATGAAGTTAGTCATTGCAGAAAAACCAAGTGTTGCAATCTCCGTTGCAAAGGTTATTGGAGCAAATAAAAAGAAAGATGGATATTATGAGGGAAACGGATATAGGGTGAGCTGGTGCGTAGGACACCTAATTCAAATGGCAAATCCGGATGTTTATGATGAAAAATACGCCAAGTGGAATATGGCTGATTTACCGATTATTCCGAGCGACTACAAGTATGAAGTAGCAAAGGCAACCAAGAAGCAGTTTAACATCCTTAAAAAGCTGATGAATGATAAGGAGGTTGATACGGTTATCAATGCGTGCGATGCAGGGCGTGAGGGAGAAAGTATTTTTAGACTTGTATATAATCAAGTGAATTGTAAAAAGAAGATGAAACGCCTTTGGATTTCTTCAATGGAAGATAATGCCATTAAGGAGGGTTTTGATAACCTAACAGACGGAAAAGACTATGATAATCTCTTTGAATCGGCACAGGCAAGAGCTATTGCGGATTGGTTAGTCGGAATGAATATTAGTAGGCTCTACTCTTGCCTGTATCAGCAAAATTACAGTGTTGGCAGAGTGCAGACACCTACCCTTGCCATGATTGTAAAAAGAGATGATGAGATAGCAAATTATCAGAAAGAAAAATATTACACAGTAGAGCTTTCTACAAATGGTTTTTCACTATCAACGGATAGAATTGATGATGAAGTTGCTGCTGAACAGCTAATCAATTTAGTAGGCGATAAGATTGAAATTACTGATGTTATTCAGAAAGAGAAAATTACAAAGCCTGACTTGCCATTTGATCTTACAACGCTGCAAAGAGAGTGTAATAAGTATTTCGGATACAGTGCTAAACAGACACTTGACTATGCTCAAAGCCTGTATGAAAAGAAACTGATTACCTATCCAAGAACAGACAGCAGATGTTTAACAGAGGATATGATTGTAAGTACGGTCAATAACATTTTGGGTAAAAATGACTTTGATACAGAGCGTATCAAGATGGTATTTAACTCTAAAAAGGTTACAGATCATCACGCTATTATTCCGACAGTAAGCTCACTGAGTGAAGGTTTATCAGGCATTCCTGAGAGTGAAGCAAAGGTATATAGGCTTATATCTAATAAGCTCCACGCAAGTGTGGGTTATCCGCTTATTGAAAATACAACAAAGATTGTAGCTTCATTTGATGGTTTTTGAATTTACAAGTTCAGGTAAGGTAATTAAGGATGAAGGCTTTTAGCAAAATACCTTAAAGAATACAAACCAAAAAAGAGTGAAGATGCTGTATTGCCTGATGTAAGTATTGGTGATGTTTTAAGTATTGAAAATAAAGAGATTAAAGAAAAATTTACTCAACCACCGAAACACTTTACTGAAGATACGCTTCTAAAGTCTATGGAGATTGCAGGAAATGAAGCCTTAGAAAAAGGTGTAGAAGTGGAAAGAAAGGGACTTGGAACACCTGCAACAAGGGCAGGAATTATTGAAAACTTAATCTATAAGGGTTTTGTTGAAAGAGATAAGAAAAAAATTTGATTGCCACGCATAAGGGGATAAGCCTTGTAACAATAGTATCCGATACCTTTAAGTCAGCGGAAACAACTGCAAAAGTGGGAAATGGAATTAGCGGATATTGCCAAAGGGAAATCTTCCAAAGAAAAATTCTTGAAAGATATTGAAAGCGAGATACAGGAGGCGGTTTTAAAATATCGCAAGTAATTGCCTGCTGATTTCAGAGTGGAGAAAATCCTCTGGAAATGGTATAATATACAAATAAAATTTTTGAAAAGAGGAGGTATTATGCAGCTTTTTAGATATAAAAAAAGAATGGCTCATAACATTCTTGAAAAATCAAAACATAGAAAGCAGTTTTATCGAATATAAAAAGTCGGCAAATTTTTAAAGATAAAAATTCTAAAAACTGCTTGTGCCTTTTGCCAATAACTATATGAACAATGAGATAGGCTTGTTGTTTGTTGGTATTGAAGAAGTCGATGATAAAGAAACGGGAGAAAAAGCAATTCCTAAAAGACCGATTGAAGGGATAAAGGAAGCAAAATTAGAGGGAATAGAAAATGAACTTAAATCGCTCCTTGCCAATATTCATCCTAAAATCAACTATCACATTATTACGGATCAAATTGATGATGAATACTATATCGTAGTTGCGGTAGAAAGTGGTAGTAACGGTCCGTTTCAAACAAGTGAAAGGGCAGAAAAAGATAAAGATATTCGATTAAAGGCAGGAAGATATATTAGAGTCGGTAGAGATTCAAGGCTTCCAAATCCAACCGAAGAATTTGAACTTTTAAAGAAATTTGCAAACTTTTTCTTTTTAGTTCCAATCTCAATGATACAGCTATCATAGATGATTTAAGCTATGAATATATGAAAGAATATCTGCTTCAGACGGGAGCAAAGAAAGATATTAGAGAAATGTCTAAGTTGGATATGGCAAAGAGTATGGGGCTTGTCAGTGAAAGTGAGTATGGCGGTTATAGAGCTAAAAATTTTGCTGTGCTGATGTTTGCGGAAACACCAAATAAATTTATTCCAAATGCCCATGTTGAAATCATAAGAGAAATTGACGGAACGGATAAAATGGAATCAAAAAGATTTGATGGTCCAGTTTGGATACAGGCAAAACAAGTCAGCAAGTATTTTTGAAGATAATATTATGGCTTCATACACCATAAGGGAAGCTGATAAAATTGAGCATAAGATTATCTATAACTATCCTCTTACGGCATTTGAGGAACTTGCTACTAACGCTATTTTGCATAAAGAATATGATACGCCTGAATATGTAGGAATCTATATTTACAAGGATAGAATTTCTTTTGTAAACCATAACAGACCACTTCCTCCTGTAACTATCGAAGCTCTTAATAGGGATAGAAGTTTTGACAGAAGGCAGTATCTTAATAAAGAACTTAAAGATATGTTCTTTTCATTAAACTTGATAGAGTCTTACGGATCAGGAATAAGGCGTGCAAAAGATGCACTATTAGAAAATGGTTCTCCTGAGCTTAAGTTTTATCCGGACAATGAAGAAGATAACTATACTAACGCAGTTATGGGTGTGAATAAAGAATTTTTGAAAGAGTTTAATGGTAGTAATGATGAAAAAACTACCATGAAAACTACTACTAAAACTACTATGAAACAGGAAGAGATTATTAAGATAATAGCTGAAAATCCTCACATAAGTGCGAAAGAAATGGCAGAAAAACTAAACCTGACTGTTGATGGTGTACGTTATCATTTAAATAAAATGAGGAAAGCAGGACTTATTCGATATGAAGGCTCAACGAAATTAGGTCAGTGGGTAATTATGAAGTAGTGGTAAGTTGCAATACACAGAATTAAAAGGTGATTAGAGTAAAATCTAACCGCCTTTTTTTGTTTGGAAAAACGAAGGAGGTAAAAATGCGAATAAATGATTTTTCATAACATTTTGGAGCTTATAAAACAAGATGTTTTTGCATAGTGAAGCAGAATATCTGAAGCTCCTAAAAGGGTTGTTGGAAACAATCAAAGATATGACTTTAGAAGTCAATTAAGTATCTATGATAGAAAATCCTGAAGCGACAGCCTGTGCCAAGTTTCGATTATTGGAGGGAACGATTTAATCGAACAGTTATGCGAGGGACAGAAAGGTATCCCCATTTTAGAGGACTATAGCACATTCAAAAAGTGGACTATATCTTTGATATAGGTCAGACAGTTTCAAGAAACAGAGATGTCAATGAAGTAAATCTTTGGAAGTTTGACAAAGAAAAGCTCATCAAGATGTGTTAAAGGAAATGATTAAAAAGCGAGGGCTATGATGAAAGTAAAAGCACACTTGAAAACATCTTTTTCTTTAAGCAGACTCTACGGTGATGAAAAAGATAGATACCTTAATGAATGAACTTAGAGTAGCGGATGAGGATAGAATATCCTTTACCAAGTTTGTAAGGGACTCAGTAGCTATGCGGTAGCGTCAAGATTTAAGTTAGATTATTCGATAGATTATGAGCTTTTTAAGAGAGAATTTTTCAAAGACTTGACAGCATATCTCTAATGAGTCTTGGTGAAACCGTATCGGATATTAGCGGAAATATCATTGATGCGACCATTCAGAAAAAGTAAAGAGCTTTGACAAAAGAAGTTTTAAGAGGAAAAGAAGCAGGATATAATAAGATTAGAGAAGAAATTGAGGAGGTAGAAGAAAATGTACTTCGACGAGATGATCAGGAAAAGAAATGAAAACGAGCAGAGTTCTCCGAAATGGAGAGTACGGACGAGATAATAGAGAAAATCAGGAGAATACGCTAAACAGCTTGGAGGAACAGACGGATTTCATGAAAGAATTCCCGAATCCGACTTTACGCAGTGATGAGACTCACTTATCTTTCAGAGAGCGAGGAGCAGAGCCACTTTCGAGATGTTAGTGGATCTATACAAGGAGAAGAAGCTGACAGGACACCTGATGGATATTCAGAAAACAAGCGATAGACTTTTATGAGAGCGGAGAAGCCGAAACTGATGGCAGCTTGGAAGATAGAGGACGAGAACAATCCACAGTATGGAGCAGATGATTTCAGCTCTCAAAGAAATGACCATCAAGGAAAGTAGTGGAAATCTAAAAGATAAATACTGAAGTAGAGATAAGAGAAGCTGATAAGGCTTCTTTTTCTTTGCCTGAAAATTCTTACGGACAGATGAGGCTTACCATTCCCTTAAGCCCAAAAGATATAGATACTGTCCTTATTAACGGAGGAAATCACGATGGCAGTAGGCTTCCTGTTATCGCAGAGTTTTCTAAAGGAAAAAGTAATGAAGAATTGGGAGAATACCTCAAAGATACCTTTAGAGGAGGAAACGGATTTTACATTGATGAAAGAGAAGTATCTTCCTGGTATTCGGATAAAGGTATTCATTTAGCTTATGGAACATCGGCAAGAGAGGATAATACACAAATTTTAAGTTGGAGTGATGCAGCAAGTAGGATAAATGAATTTCTTGACAGAGGTGAGTTTGCTACAAATGTAGAACTTTTAGAGGCACAGGACTATGAAAGGGATAGAATTTCAGAATCTTTATGGTATCTAACGCATGATTTAAGCGAAGAAGGAATAGAGCAAAGGATATTTTCGAACTCTTTTGAAAGAGGTGGTGACTTTCGGAAGAAACGAAAAGATTATCTGAAGCATTAAAAATCCTGAATATCTGAAAAGAAACAATCAAAGAATACGAGAAGATTTTTTAGAGGATACAAAGAAAAACAGAGATGTACTAAGGTTTCATTATCACAAGGTTGATAGCCTTTATCAGAGACTACAGGAACTTGAGCTGCCACGAAAGGAATATAGTACCAATCTGACAGAACTTCCAAAAGTAAAGCCCTTTATTACAGAAGATGAAGTCCTTGAAAACTCTTTCAAGAGGAAGGCGTTGATAGAGGAAAAAGAGCGAATTACAAAAGTTTTTCAAAGAAAATCATACGCTTTCAGGAAAAAGCTGAACTTCTAAAAGATGAATATGGAATCGGAGGACAGTTTCCCATGCGGTTTCAGGGGCAATGGGAAGTGATGAATGGCACGATGCAAAGGGACTTAAATTACAGAAGAATGATTGTAATGATGTGTTTTCTTACTTGGTCAAGTGTGGCAAAAGCATATTGATGAGCTGCTTTCAAAAATCTCTATGAAGAAAAGAAAATAGAAAGTAAGGCAGAGATAGAAGAAGCAAAAAGCACCACAATATTATTCTAAAAGATGATCCTGAAAACTTAATGACCGATGAAATGCTTAAAAGAGTGCCTGAACTTTATGCACAGGAAGATGTATCTTTAGCAGATAAGCAAGTTCATGCTGCATATATCATTCCATTGAGAAGTAATTGGACTTGGTATATGACGGAATACGATAGGGAAAGTGGAGATGCCTTTGGACTTGTGCTTGGGATTGAACCTGAATGGGGATATTTTCAATCTTGAAGAGTTGAAAGAATTAAAACGCACAAAGGCTTATTTTAGAAGATTTTCCAAAAGACCTTTAGAGAACTTAAAGATACGGAACTTATAAAGCAGATGGATGAGCAGGAGCTTCAGTCAGTCTTTAATGGAGAACTTAGCTTTTGAAGAAGAAAAGCAGAGCTTGAAGTACCTGAAGAAACAGAAGAAAGAATAGCGTGCAACACCTGTTCAAGGTACCTTATTTTGATTACCTCAAAGAAAGAGAAGAAGTAGAACTGAATGAAAAAAAGGAAAGCCTTTGTAGATGAATTTTGCAGTTAAAACAGGCGATACCGTCTATTTTAATCATGAAGAATACACCGTAAGGGAAATTTCTAAAAACAAAATCACAGGAAGAAATGATTTATGGCTTTGATCCGGTAAGAAGTGGAAATCATCAAATCCTGATTGTAGCATTTGATAGATAATGAGGATTTATTAAAACAGATAAGCCCTTGAAAGACCGAACTTTTATTGTTGGAGATGAAGTTAAATATAAGGATAAAGACTATACCATCACACGCTTTGATGATATGGGAAATAACCTAAAGACAGTAACGGTTAAGGACAATACAGAATATCTTGGCGGTATGATAACAGGCTCCGATGTCATTCCTTATCGTCTTGAAAGCGACCTTGAGAGAGTATTTGAAAATCGAAACATATAAAAAGCTAGAGCAGACTACTGAAGAAGTAGAAATAAAGAAAGATGAAGCTCATAACTTTCAAAATTACAGAAGAAACGCTCCCTGAAAAAGTTATCTCCAAGTGAGAGATTAAATAATAACCTTGAAGCAATCTCTATGCTTAAATCGATGAGAAAGTGGACAAAGAGAGCTTGATATTACACGCTCAGGAAGTCTTGGCAAAGTATGTAGGATGGGGCGGACTTGCTGATGTATTTGATGAAAGTAAAAGGAGGACAGTGGAAAGAAGCAAGAGTTTCTTAAAAAGGAAAATCTATCACCATCTGAATATGAAGCTGCAAGGAATCTACCTTTAACGAGCTTTTTACACACCGAAAACAGTGATTGACAGCGATATATAAGACGCTTTGCGGTATGGGATTTAAGAGCGGTAATATCTTTAGAGCCAAGTATGGGAATTGGAAACTTTATCGGCAAATCTTCCTGATGAAAATGAGTAAGTCAAAGTTTTATGGTGTAGAGCTTGACTCGGTAAGCGGTCGAATTGGAAAACTCTATACCCTGAAAGTGATATACAGATTAAAGGACTTGAAGAAACTTCTTTTTCCAATAACTTCTTTGATGCGGTTATCGGTAATGTGCCATTTGGAGAATACAAGGCTAAATGACAGAGAGTATAACAAAAATAATTTCCTGATCCATGATTATTTCTTTGCAAAAGTCCATTGATAAAGTAAGAAACGGAGGTATTATCGCCTTTATTACATCAAGTCGGAACAATGGATAAAAAGGACGAAAGTGTTAGACGACTATCTTGCAGCAAGAGCAGAGTTTTTAGGAGCTATCAGACTTCCAAATGATACCTTTAAGGGTGTTGCCGGAACAGAAGTAACCTCAGATATTATCTTTTCTAAAGAAAAGAGACAGTATCAGAGAAAGAGATGAGGACTGGATACATCTATGCTGAAGATGAAAAGGACTTACCTATAACAAATACTTTTGTGGATCATCCTGAAATGGTGCTTGGCTCTATGGAAGAAGTATCCGGAAGATTTGGGAAATACAATAGCTTTGCCTTCCAAAAAGAAAAATACTGACTTAAAGGAATTACTTACAAAAGCAAGCGAAGAAATCTCTAAAGATGCAAAGTATGAAGAAATAGAGCTACTTGATGATGAAATCAGCACAATACCTGCCACAGATGATGTTAAGAATTTCTCCTATACCATTATTGATGATGAAGTGTATTACAGGAAAATTCCCTATTTGTAAAAGAAAAGAGTAACGGAGAAAAACAAGGAAAAGATTAAAGGATTATCTTGAGTGAAATGAAGTCTCTAAAAGGATGTCATTTATAAACAGAAAGAGGATTTTTCCGATGATGAGGTAAAGAAAGCTCAGGAAAAGCTCAATGAAGTCTATGACAGTTTTTCTAAAAAACATGGGCTTTGTAAATAACCTTTCTAATACCAGAGCCTTAAAAGAGATAGTAACTTCCCGCTTGTATCTTCCATAGAAATCCTTGATGAAGAAGAAAACTTTAAGGCTAAGGGAGATATTTTTTCCAAAAGAACAATCATAAAGGCAAAGACCATCGACCATGTAGATACTTCCCTTGAAGCTCTTGTGTTTATCTATGTCTGAAAAAGGTATGTGGACTTTTGACTATATGGAAAGCCTGACAGATAAAAGATCAGACCTACTTTGATAGAAGAACTTAGAGGGAAATCTATCTAAACATCAGAGAAGAACAAAACTTTTACAGACCACTATCCTTTAACCTCGAAGATGGAGATTACCTTTTCGCCTGTGCAAATGGCAGCAATTCCTATAAGTCATGCTATGTAACAAAAAGGATGAGTACCTACAGTGGAAATATCAGAGATAAGATTGCCATCGTAGACAGTTACCTGCAAAGCTAAGACAGACAGAAAGAGAGCTACCTCATCTTGGCTATGCGGAAGATGGCAAAAGAAAAGAGCTGATAAGCTATGAGATGAACCGTTTGGAATACCAAAAGGCGGAACTTACAAAAGTTCTACCGAAAGAACTTGAAGCAAGTGAAATCAATGTCCGTCTGAGTGCAACTTGGATACCGATTAAAGATATTGAAAAATTTATCTTTTGAAAACACTGAAAACTCCGGGGCTATGCAAGATGGGATATTAAAGGTTAAATTTTCAAACCTGACAAGTGAATGGAATATTGAAGGAAAGAGCAGAGACAGAGGAAATGACCTTGCAGAAATGACCTACGGAACATCAAGGGTAAATGGCTATAAGCTGATTGAAGATGCCTGAACTTAAAAGAAACAAAAGTGTTTGACCAGATTGTAAATCCTGATGGCTCAAAAAAACTTCTGCTTAAATAAAAAAGAAACCTTACTTGCAGGGACAAAAAGCAGGAGCTTTTAAAAGGAAGAATTTAAGAACTGGATATTTAATGATCAGGAAAGAAGAAAGCCGTCTTGTAAAACTGTATAATGAGCGTTTTAACTCTATCAGAAATCAGAGAATATGACGGAAGTAATTTATCTTTGAGGGAATGAATACGAAAATAGAGCTTTAAGACCTCATCAGAGAAAATGCTATTGCAAGAAGTTTGTATGGAGGAAATACGCTTCTTGCCCATGGTAGGTAGTGGAAAGACCTTTGAAATGGTGGCTTCCGCAATGGAAAGTAAAAGGCTTGGAATGTGCAGTAAGATCACTCTTTGTTGTACCGAACCATCTAACAGGTCAAATAGGGAGAGAATTTATGCAGTTATATCCGTCGGCTAACATTATGGTGGCAGATAAAAAGACTTTGAGCCGAAAAATAGAAAAAGGTTCATCGGGAAGAATTGCAACAGGAGAGTACGATGCGGTTGTGATCAGGGCATACAGTTTGAAAAAATCCTGATGAGTAAGGAATATCAGGAGAAAGCATATTCAGGATCAGATTGATGAAATCATTAACTATGTTGAGGAATATAAGCATGATAGAAATCAGAAACTTTTACAGTAAAACAGCTTGAAAAGACCAAAGAAGAAACTGAAACAAGGCTTGAAAAATTAAATGATGATTTTAAGAAAGATGATGTTATTACCTTTGAAGAATTAGGCGTAGATAAGCTCTTTATCGACGAGGCACACAATTACAAAAATCTCTATCTTTACACAAAAATGAGGAATGTAGCAGGTATCAGTCAAGTGAAGCTTTTAAGTCCTCCGATATGTTTATGAAGTGTAGTATATGGATGAAATGACAGGTGGTAAAAGGATTGTCTTTGCAACAGGAACGCCTGTAAGTAATTCTATGACTGAGCTTTTATACCATGCAGCGTTATCTTCAGTATGAAAAGCCTAAAAAAGAATAATTTGAGCATTTTTGATCTTGAGCTCTACCTTTGGAGAAACGCAGTCTGCTTTTGAACTTTCTCCTGAAGGAACAGGGATACAGAGTAAAAGACAAGATTTTCCAAGTTCTATAACTTGCGGAGCTGATGTCTATGTTTCAAGGAAGTTGCGGATATTCAGACAGCGGATATGCTCAATCTTCCAACACCTGAAGCACACTCATGAAGTCATTAAGACTTTTGCCAAGTGAGGCAAAAAGGAAATCCTAAAGAGCTTATCTGAAAGAGCAGATGATGTGAGAAACAGAGTGGTAGAGACCTGATGAAGATAATATGCTGAAAAATCACCAATGACGGTAAGAAACTTGCCTTAGATCAGCGTTTAATCAATCCTCTACTACCTGATAATCCTGACAGCAAGGTCAATGTGTGCGTGAAAATGTCTTTTCCATTTGGGATAAGACAAAAGATGAGAGTCACACAGCTTCTTTTCTCCGATATGTCAACACCGAAAAGGAGATGGAGAGTTTAATATTTACGATGATATTAGAGAAAAACTTGTCGCAATGGGAATACCGGAAAAGAAGAAATAGCCTTTATCCATGAAGCTAAATTCAGATAAAGCAAAAAGGATGAACTCTTTGCAAAGGTAAGAAAAGGAGATGTGAGGATATTACTCGGCTCTACACAGAAAATGGGAGCCGAACGAATGTCAAAAACAAACTGATTGCACTTCATGATCGATGTCCCATGGCGTCCTGCTGACCTTGAGCAGAGAGCAGGAAGAATTGTAAGACAGGGTAATGAGAAACAAAGAAGTGAATATCTATCGTTATGTAACAGAGAACACCTTTGATGCGTATCTTTGGCAGACCATAGAAAACAAGCAGAAATTCATTTCACAGATTATGACTAAGAAAACACCTGTCAGAGTGGCGGAAGATGTAGATGAAAGCAGCTTAAACTATGCAGAGATTAAAAGCCCTTGCCACAGGTGATCCGAAAGATTAAAGAAAAAGATGGATTTGGATAATGAGGTTACGAAACTTAAAATGCTTGAAGCAAACTATAAAGTCCAATCGTTACAGATTAGAGGATAAGGTCCTAAAAACTATCCCGGAAGAAATTTCAAGAACAGGAAAAAGCTAATTGAAGCTGTAAAGAAAGATATATTGATGTAGAACCAAAAGGAGAAGGAGAAGAAAAGTTTACTTCTATTACTATCGAGTGAGAAGATATTTAGATAAAAAAGTTAGCCGGAGAAAAGCTGCTTGAAGCTATTTCAAGAGTAAAATCAATGAAAGCAAAGGTCATAGGAAAGTATAGAAATATGGATTTGAGGTCAGCTATAACTTCTTTTACCAATGAGCATAACTTTAGCTTAAACGGTGCTGCAAAGCATTCAGGAGAGCTTGGAACAAGTGCGGACGGTAATATTACAAGACTTGATAATGCTCTTGAGAAAATGCCTGAGAAATTAAAGAGACTTTGAAGAAAAGCTTTCAGCACAAAAGAACAGCTTGAAAATGCCCAAAGAGGAATTACAAAAAGCCTTTTTGAAAAAGCTGATGAACTAAAAGAATAAGGTGTTTCAGCTTGCAGAACTGAATAAGCTCCTTGATATGGGAGAAGTGGAAGAAAAGAGAAATGATAATCCCTTGTAGAAGATGTAAAAACGAGCCATCATTGACTTTCTGCAACAGAGAGTATGAAGAAAACCATAGCTATGATGAGTTTGACGCCTATATCCTGATTTGAAAGCACATAGGCATCGCTTATACTGATACACCGGATGAAAGACATGGGCATACAGTATGAGCTGAACTTGAGAACTAAAACATGGACTCAGTATGTAGATGATACTCCAATCAAAACAGAGAGCTTCGACTATGAAAAACAAGTGAGAAAATGAAGCTCATAAGAATATGAAAAATGGAAATGAGAGCTATCCTCTTTGAAGATTTAGTTTATGTGGATTCCGAAGACTTAAAAGACAGCACTCGGACTTGAGATTGATGATGAGGAAACTTCTATGATCCACTTGCAAAAGACCTCGATAATGACGATATTCTGATAGATATGACAATGACTTTAAGGACAGCGATTACTTTTGAGTCAACCTATGATGTGAAGATAATCTTCACACAAAGAAGAAGCTCACAGAAAACAGAGGATAAACCATCTATCTTTAGGACAGATAAGAGCTTATCAGGAAGAAAGTAAAACAGAAGAAAAACAAACTGCAAAAGAACAGGAATATTTAAGATAAGGGAGGGAACCTCCCTTTTACCATGAAAGGAGATAAAAACATGGATTACAAAAACAATGAGAAATCAGATGGAAGATATGGTAAATGATAACCACAAGGACTTTGTTAAGGCGGTTATCAGCATGGAAAAAGGGCATCAACGATGAAAGTGCTTTGGATAAGCTCTATGAGGCTTATATGGACAAATGACACCGTTAATTTACTGCATGAGGAATTTGATTATATGATTGAAGATTTAAGAGAACAGGGGCAGATTAAAAGATCTTCCTTATGTTCAAGAAGAGAAAGATAATCTTGTCAAATATCGTTTGAAATATTGTGGGAAAGGTCGATGTAGTTGAAAGAGAAAATAAGAACGGAGAAGTCTTTAAGTAGTGAAACTTCTCTGTGGTATCTAAAGATGATGAGGGAATAAGGTATATCATAATTGCTCCGCATATGGAGAAAAGAGTGATATTCCAAAGGACTTTAAGCAGGAGATTTTTGTTAAAACTCTTTGGACAGATCAGAACCTCCATTGATGATAACGGCAAGGAACATACTAATATCAGGATACTTTCTTCAAAGCTCTTAAAAGCAAAGAGAACAGATGAAAGGACGAGAAGAAAAGAAAGAGTCTGTGCTTGGAGCTATCAAGAAATATCAGGCTGAAGATAAGGAAAAGCCTAAAGAAAAGAAAGAAGCATCGAAAAGAAGCTGAGAGATAAACTTATGGTCGGTGTGGTCTTAGGGCTGCACCGACTATTTTATTTTATGAGTTCGATTAAAGAGAATATATTTATGAAAAAGTATATTTTATGGTATAATACAATGAAATATGGTTTTTCTTGAAGGGCTGTTGTTGAATGAGATTTGATAATGGAAAATATCAAATATTAAAAGATTTAATGAGATATATATTCGAGACATCTAACTGAAATAAAATTGCTACCATTCGCCAGTATGCAGAAGTGATGAGTGAGATTTTAGATATTAATCTAAGTATGACGATTGGTGCAAAATGAAATATCTATTGATGCTCTCAATATAGTGAGTTTTAAAAGAAAGCATTAGATAATATACACAGGATGGTAATAAATTTACTCATACTGAGTATTTAGAAGAGTTACATCTGATGAGTTTGAGCAAAATCGTGGATAAGCTTTTGGATACTAATTTCATTTATGCTTATAAATTATTTTGAAACTTATGAATTTGGATCAAGAAGTGATGTTTTACGGTCATTTCTATTAGTACCGACCAATAGTGCGATATAAAGGTGTTAATATTTTTATAACAAATATCAAATAACATTCATGTTATTGATAGATTGCATTAACTATTGTTAAAGCATTGATAAAGAGAGTAATCAGATGGATTGAGCTGAAAACAACTTGATTAATTTAGATGTAATGTCAGATAAAGTATTTAATGAGATCGCAAAATAAAGGATAGAATTTGCAAAGCTAATTAGATTTAATTCATATATAAAATATGTATGAGTTGTGTATTGATAAAATTGTAAAATTGGAAATGAAATAGATTCGAAAGGGTCGTTGTATATTGACTTTGAAGTGCATTGCCGTATTACAAGCAATATGGAATTATAGATGAGGATAGTGAAGAAATAAGAATTTAATGATATTATGGATTTTTATATCTTGGCAGAAGAACAAAATTAGATGGTTTTTATTAAAACTAAAAGAACCATATGTAACTCTAAATGTAATTACAGGGATAATAATATAGATGAGTATTTAGCTATATTGTTCAAAAACTTATTGATGAGATATGATAAATAATGAATTGATGGAAAGAGCATAATAAAGCACATTTTACAATATAGAATGGGCAAAGTAGAATGTAACGATGATGTATAGACTTGCAATACTGGATTGTGGTATTGAAGAAATTATGGAGCAGAAGATGAATATAGATAGTGAAGAATTTGAGCCAATATTTAGACATTAAGGAACGATACCTATCAGGTGTAAATTCCCTAAATTGATAGTTAGGAACAGGGCTTTCTATTGCAATGGAATATTCCGGGACATGTCGAAAATTGGCTGAAAATTGGAGAATCGTTTGAGTATCGGTGATGGAGTACAAGAACAGTGGAACAAATATAAAGGAAGATCAAAGATGGAAGGATTGAAGCAGCCTTATTAGATGTTTCAATAAGTGAAAAGAATCGTTTATGGAAACAATTCGAGATAACGAGTGAATTTATTTTAGATCGAAGAATATAACCAGCATTTTAATATATTAAATATGAGAATTTCCGTTGAAAAATTATTAGCATTTCTTAGGAACTGTAAGTGTAAACAATCAAGCTAGTCGACATAATGACTCCTACTATGACAGAACTATAGAACCAATTTGTGATAAATTAAAAACTATCAACTACATTAGGGTTTTTCAGAATGTGTATCAAACCTTTTTAATGAAAAGTATGCTAAGCAACCTGTATACTCTAAGAGCGTTCCTTTCAGTAAGATTCTTCAAGCCACTGGATCAGTCAATTGGATAGAATGATGGGAATATCAGATTAATGATTATCAACTACTAAAAGAGATGAGGGTATATGGATATTGTGCACTAGGCAGTATGAAATATAAGTCAGGAATGATTAACGGTATTTTCCAGATGTCATAGAAAATTTTTAATGAATTTGATAATGAGCCTCTAAAAGAATTTTTCTATATTTATTTTATAAGGATATGGTTTTAATGACCAGCATTTTAATACATTTGTAGGATACTCAAAAGGATCGTGAGTTGTCTCGATACTGGGCGATAAAATCTTTTTAGATGAGAGACAATGAAAATGAAAATTGGACTTTATTTTATAAATATATGAAGAGAAAGAAAAGCGGTACAGAAGAAGGAAGTTATATGTGTATATAAAGGTAAAAATATAATATAAATAAAGGAATTATGATATAAAATGTATTTTCGGAAACTTTTTAGGATAGGAGAAAATTATATGGAAGATATTCAAAATTACTTTAAACTGGCAGTTGGAGTTGTTCAAAATGTTGATACCAAAGAAAGTATCTGTATCAGTAGAAAAGGAAGAAATTTTAAACAGGCTAAAAATAAATGATATAGTTTGTTTTATCTGGAAATATTGCAGATGAAAAACTAATTGGAATAGTAACTAGGAGTGAGCAAAAGAGAATTGACATCGATGACGAAGAAACTGAAGAACATGATTATATCTTATAACTGCAATATAACTTTGATGGGTACATTTATATTGTTTCAACTCACAAATATTTTCAAAAGAGCAGTGAACACTTGTCACTGAAATCAATGTAAAGTTTGTTTGGCAGATGTTAGCTCTCTCTATTATTATGAACTCTCTTGAAAATGAGATATCTTCCAGAGATTAATTATTGGCAAATAGTACAGTAATAAAACTGTTGAAGCTATTTTGGATGGAAATAGATTATCAGAATACAGCAATAGTAGGAAGTACTGGAGGTGGAAAATCTTTACCTTGTAGTAATATTCTTGAGCAAATGAGTTAGACACGCTAATTTAATTGAGTTTTGATTGAAGTTAAGGAATACAATGAATTGATTATGTGAACAGATAAAATTTGTGACTCTGAGGATGAGTTACATATTCCTTCCAACTGTGGTAATTGAGGAAATTCGATTCATTGTTTTATTGAGATCTTCTGAAGGACATCCACAAACGAGGGCAGCAGTCATCAGCTATAGAGCATAGAAAGCGTATCTTGAAGAAAATATGACTCGAATTTTCATCCGTAAATAATTACCTTGCAGATACGCCGATTCCTTTTCAGCTAAAAAGGTTAGTTATATTTAGAGGATGAAAATATAAAGGAAGAAACAACAGGTGAAGTATATAAAACCGAGATAAAAAGGACACAGCAAAGACGAAACAAGGTCAATACTATGGAACTAACAAACCTTGTTACGAGACTTTCAGATATATATAGATGATAAAAATATGGGTTTGTATGTGATGAAGATAATACTGTAAGAGCTGGCTAATCTGAAAGAATTTGTTGATAAAATAATGGGACTAGATAAAAATAAAAAGTAATAGATTTATCAGAAGTCCCATCAGATATATACCTAATAATAATAGGGATTGTACAAGACTGGTATATGGTCCAATTTGGATGTCGCCTAAACAGATGAGACTAGGCATCCATAGCCTTTATTTGCGATGAAGCACTTATATATGAGAGATACAACGAAATTGGAAAGCGGTTGAGAATAATCGCTGGAGATATTTGAAAATCTAAAGAGAAAATATGGTGTTTCATGATTGTTTCAAAGACCTGCGGAATTAAATTTACTATAATATCTCAATGCAATAATATTATAAGTTTAAAATATGAATGATAGAGATAAATCAGCAGTATAACTATGTTAACTGATTCGTTGGTAGTATTGGAACATTACCAAATCTTGATGTTGGAGAATGTATTGTTATTGGAGATCTGATTAATACCTACTAAAATTATTTTAGATAAACCTAAAGAAGAACCTAAAGTTCACTATTGATTTGGATAGATGGATAGATGAAAAGGTACAGTTTTCAATATTGATGAAGCAATTAAGTGCATGATCAAACAAACAAGTAAGAGGAGAATATAGAAAAGCTATCTCCATCTCTTACCCATGTAAATTCCATAATTTTTCATCTTGTAAAGTTCATCCATAGTAGATTTGAGGAAGAATACTCCTGCATAAGGGTATTCTTTTTTCTTACAATTTATCAAGCTCAGATAAAATATCCCTTGAATTTGGCAGCTTGGAATAAGACTTTTTAAGCTCGGAAAGAGCGTTTTTCATAGAGGGTAATCTGAGCTTTGTATTCCTCGAAAAATGCCCTATCAGACGGATTCGCTTTTATATTCCTTGTAATAGGCACGATATTTTTGACAATATGAACTTGCTCCATCGTAGTGGATAACTGTTCCATTTCCTTATCAATCGCCTTGATTTTTATCCTGTAAATTTTGTCTTTCATCAGCACTTTTTCTTGATAAATTCGTCAAGCTGCTGAACAGATTTTATGCCGTGTTCTCTAAGGAAGATAACAGACTCAGCCATTGTATTAAGGTTATGTTTGGTTGCCCAATATTCATAGCCTTTGCTTTCTTTTACTTTCATATTGGTGTTCATATCAATAACATTGCCGATGCGTTTTTTGACAGCATGGGTTTTAATAGATGATCTTTCTGCAAGGCGTTCTTTTAATCTTTCTTCAGTGTAATCTTCTCCGATTGTTTTTGGCTCTGGTAAATCTCGGCTTATCTTTTTGGCTTAAAAAGCAATATGTTTGCCATGCTAATTTCATATCCAAGCTCAGCCATTTTCCTTAGAAATTCATCCCAATCCTTAGACTGTTTTATCATTCTGTCAATATCAAATTGAAGCCTACTTTTCCAAGAAGTCCCTTTCTTTGCCTGCTCATTTTCATACCAAGACTTTCCGCTTGTTTTGTATTTTTTCTTATAACTTTCGTAAAAACCCATCAATGACAGATAGGTTGTTTTCTTTGCATAGCTTATCGCTCTGGTAACGGATCTTATGATAGCTTTTCTTGTTCGACTGATAGCATTTACCGGTAACCATATTTACATTATTGAAGATGGTATGATTATGGATATGCCCTTTATCTATGTGCGTCGATAAGACAAACTCATACTCATCTTTGAGTATCTTTTTACATAACTCAAGACCGATTTGATGTGCCATTTCAGGCGTTGTTTCTCCCGGTAAAAAAGATTGAATCAGATGTCTTGCAAGGACAGTTCCTTAGTTCCCGCCTCCCCTCTTGTCCTTAAAAACTGAGTATGAGCAGTTGACTGATGGCATTTATGCGTACTGACTAAAAGCTGTTCATCTGTTTTATCTCTATTAACAATATAGTCAATAGCAAGATGAAGGGTTGATTTTATAGGGTGTATTTTTGTAATCGCCATAAATTTTAATCACCTCCGGAAGTCCTGTTTAGAAGCAAGGAATGAATTTGCCACAGTTCTTTTGAGAAATGTTCAATCTCTTTTTTCATATCGCCTATGTCCTCTTTGTAGATAACACCGGTCGAATTTACTCGCTTTGCAATCTGATTGATGTTGTTTGTTGCGTTGGAAAGTAAGCCTTGTAAATCTCTAAACGGTTCTAAATCTATTTGATAAATTTCTTTTTCTAAAACGCATTTGCGGATAAAGTGGCTCATATTTCTGCACCTTGCGAGCTTTCTTTTCTCCTCAAAAAGAGCCTTTTCTTCTTTGGTCAACTTAATTTCAAGTCGTTCATTTCGTATCCTATTTGCCATAGGTATATTTTTCCTCCTTTGTGTGAATTTCGGGGGTATTAGGGTCTCCCTAACAAAGCTAAAAATTGATAAAAAAGAAGCAGATCCCGAAGGCTGCTTCATCAATTTTTCCGTAAGTGTCGGACACTTACTGTGCTTGCTACAAAAAGAATGATTAAGATAGCAAGCATTAAGCACATATTGAATTCTAATATTAGTTTAAGTAATTGTACTTCTATATTTACTTGGTGTGATACCATAAGTTGATTTGAATATTTTAGCAAAATGTCCTGTGTGTGTATAGCCAACTTTTTGCTATCGTAGATATTTTATACTCGGGATTTTTCAGCAATAATAGTGCTTTATTAAGCCTTAATTCTTTTAAGTACTCGTAGGGAGGAACACCGTAGTATTTGCGAAAAGCTAATTGAAATCGTGCAGGACTCATTAAAAGCAATTTTAGAGAGTTCAAGTCCGTCAATATGAACAGATAAATCTTTTTTTCATAGCTGATACAACTCTTTTTCAGATTTTGCTTATCTTTTTTAGTTAAGACAACGGATATATTTTTTTCTTTTTCTTCTAACCTTGTAATTATGATAGATAATAGTTCCATAACTTTGCTTTCCAAAATATAAAAGGCAAAAATTTTTCCTTCGGCTTGGGACTCTCTTATCTGTTGAAATATAAAAATTCAGCTGTGGGGAATTTTGAGTTTTTAACAAATAAGAATTGAGAATCTTTGCTTTTTCATATTCAAAATCATCATATTTTAACTTTAAGAAAGTATCAAAGTATTCTTTAGTTAGGATTATTTTCGTGAATTTTACAGGCTTATTTGCTTCGCAATAGGTATAAGTTTTCTTTTCCGTATTTAAGTAACAATATATACCTTTTTCTACATTATTTAACTTTTCTGCCACCGACTTTAAAATGAACTGCTTTTCTGTTTCAAATTGCTAATCTCTAAATACTTTTTCAGATACTTCGGTTATTTTCTCTATTGTTTCATTTGGAGTAAAGTCAGCAATTAAAAATTAGAATTAAACTGCTGTCAAATTTTAGTATGCGAAAAGTACCTTTGCCAAAATTGGGATCTATTTGAAAGATTTGTTTGTTTTTCAGTTGATAAAGTTGGAACAGGAATAAAAGGAGCGTCATGTACTAAGTTTGTTAAATAATTAATAACTGTTCTATCCATCAATTCTGCTCACCCTTTTCAATATCATAAATTTATTTAATTATATCACAAATTTATAAAAATGTAAATGAAAAATAGCGGTAAATAGACTGTAAACAAAGGGATTACAAGCAACAATGAAATTCAGAGTAAGATTTTTGAGTTATAAAAATAGTTTTATAATGAATGTGGTTAGTTAGATATAGCTAATGTTCAGGAAAGGAGATGGAATAACTAATGGAAAAAAAGAAGACAGGAATATCTTATGTATTCCAATTAGCAAAAGATGAGAGAAAAAGCTACATTTGGGAATGTTTTTATCTGTCATTTCTGCAGCTTTATCATTAGTTCCTTATTTTGTAGTTTATAAGATATTACTAATGATATTTCAGAAAAATATTTCGTATACAGAAATTTTTAATGTGGGCAGGTATAGGAATTACAAGTGCCGTTTTGCAAGCAATACTAATGTCCTTTGCGGGCATTTTTATCTCATACAGCAGCTTTTTAATACAATGCACAGAATTAAGCTGAAAGTTGTAAATCATATTTCAAAATTTAATTTTGGATTCTTTCAAGAGCATGCCCCCGGAGAAATTAAAACATTGTTGTTTGATGATGTGGATAGAGTTGAAAAATTTTTGGCTCATAGCACTTTGGAATTAGCACAGGTAGCAGTTGTTCCGGTTATTATGTTTATTTTTCATGTTGAAATTAAATTGGATGATGGCACTTGTTATGCTTATTCCTATGATTTTTGGGATTAGGAATTCCTATGATGCTAATGAAAAATTATCCGGATATGTCAACGGAGCTATCCGAAGATATTGCTGATTTAAATGCTTCAGCAAACGAATTTATAAAGGCTATGCCTGTCATTAAAATGTATCATTTAACAGCAGAAAAATTTGAACAATATAGGAATTCATTGAATGCATATATTGCTTGTTGGAAAAAGATGTGTATGAGTTCTTGCTATCCTTTATCAATAACCTTAGTAGTTTTTGATTCAGCAATCTTATTTACATTGCCATTTGGGGGATATTTCTTTTTGAGAAATTCTTTATCAGCAACATCCTATTTGCTATTTATTATGCTTACAATGTGCTTTTTCGTTTCCTTCTTAAATATGGTAACAATCTTTATGCAATCTATGGAGCTTGGAAGCGGACTGGATAACATTAAAAAAATAATGGATATGGATGAACTGAAAGACGGAACAAAAATCATAAACAAGAATGAGTGTATGAAAATAGATTTTAAAGATGTTACTTTCAGTTATGGCGATGAAGAAACAAAAAATAAAGCATTACAACATATCAATTTGTCCTTAAAACCGAATACAATAAATGCTTTTGTGGGAGCTTCCGGTGCAGGTAAGACAACTGCTGCACAGTTGATTGGTAGGTACTGGGATGTAACAAGTGGAGCAATTAAAATCAACGATATACCTATCAATGAATTAAAAATAGATAATTTGATGGATATTACATCATTTGTTTTTCAAGATGTATTTCTTTTTGGAAGATACTCTCTATGAGAATATTCGTATGGGAACAAATGCAGATGAAAATAAGATTATTGAGGCTGCGAAAGCAGCACAAATTCACGACTTTATTATGAGTTTACCGAATGGATATCAGACAAGAATCAGGGATCAAGGGTGAAATTGTCAGGTGGACAGCAACAAAGAATCTCAATCGCAAGGGCAATACTCAAAGATTCTCCAATTATTATTTTTGATGAAGCAACTTCCTATTCAGATATAGAAAAATGAATATCAGATACAGTTAGCACTTCAAAACTTGTTGAAAAATAAAACAATAATTATGATTGCTCATCGTTTGCATACTATTAAGAACGCAGATCAAATTGTCGTATTTGATGAAGGGGAAGTCGTAGAGGTTGGAACACATAAAACTCTTTTAGAAAGAAAAAGGGGTCTATGAAAGTATGTGGAACACATATACAAAAGATTACTTTGGAGAGGGGTAAGTGCAAATGCTTAAGATTATTAGAACACTTCTGAAAGAGAAAAAGAAAAAAATTGTATTTACCAATTTTTCTAATGGTTATGGATTCGATAGGAAGTATTGTTTTGTATTTAATGCTCTATTTTACCGTTGTTAATATATTGCAAAAATACATTAACTAAAAACCTTAATCACAGAATATACGGTAATATGTTTCATCAGTATGATTGCAAGGATACTGATTTATAGGCACGCATACTATTTGAGTTTTTTTCAAGAGGAGCTGAAATGTGTGGAGATATGCGTTTGGATTTAGCAAATCATTATAGGAGTTTGAGCCTTGGTCATTTCCAAAAAAATAGTAGTGGTTATCTATTATCAACTCTTACAAAGGATTTGAGTGGTTTTGAACTGATCATAACGCACACCTTGCCATCGGTTATTAAAACGGCAGTTACAGCAGTATTGATTTTATTAGGCACGTTTTTTATCGATTGGAAGCTTGCATTATTAGAGTGTTTAGTATTGCTTATTGCATATCCTATGTTGGTATGGGGCAATAAATTAATAGAAAAAAATATGGAGCAAGAAAAAGAAAACTAAATTCTAAGATGATTTCTATTATTTTAGAGTATGTTCAAGGCATGAAGGCATTTAAGTCAGCCAATATGACAAGTGAACATTTTGAAAGAATGATAAACACACTTGAAAATGTTAGAAAGACAAGTGTAGATGCGGAAAAGAAAATGGCGTTACCTACAAGTATGTACTTTATCACAGTTAACTTCTTGCTTCCGGTAGTTCTTCTTATAGGAGGATATTTGTTTATAGGTGGTAGTGTTGCAACGGAACAGTTTGTAGCGTTTATGCTTATGAGTTTAGCGTTATCTGCACTTCTTATTGCCTTTGAACATTCCTATGGCTTATTGAAAGATTTGAAATTAGCTGCAAACAATCTTGAGAAAGCTTATGAAACAAAACCTTTATCTTATATTGAAAACGAAACGGAATTAAGGAATTTTGATATTCAGTTTAATAATGTAAATTTTTCATATGATGGAAATAAAAAAATATTTTTGAACAATATTTCTTTTGAAGCAAAAGAAGGAACTTCCACAGCTTTTAATAGGTCCTTCCGGCGGAGGAAAAACCACAATTGCCAATTTGGTTGCAAGGTTTTGGGATGTGAACAGCGGAGAAATTTTTAATAGGAGGTAAAAATATAAGAACTATAAAACCTGATGAGTTACTTAAATATGTGAGTCAGGTTTTTTCAAGACAATGTACTACTGACGGATACCGCCTATAACAATATCAAAGTTGGAAAACCTAATGCAACAAAAGAGGAAGTCTATCAAGCAGCAAAATTAGCTTGTTGCCACGAATTTATTTTTGAAAAATGAAAGATGGATATGAAACGGAAATAAAAAGATGGCGGAAGTACACTATCAGGCGGCGAACGACAAAGAATTGCTATTGCAAGAGCGATTTTAAAGGATGCACCAATTCTTCTGTTAGATGAATCTACCGCTTCTCTTGATCCAGATAATGAAGCTAAAATCAATAAGGCTTTAGAACATTTAATGCAAGGAAAGACTGTTTTTGTTATTGCTCATAGACTCCATACGATTAAAAATGCCGATCAAATTATTCTCATAAATGATGGGATGATTGAAGAACAGGGCGACCATAATAAACTTTATGGTGAAAAGGGACATTACTATGAAATGGTAAATACACAAGAGAGAGCAAAAAAATGGATGATAAAGGAGAACAGTTATGGAAAGGCTTAGCACTTTGAAAGAAAAGACAAAGGGGAAAGTTGCTGAAATTATTGGTGATACACATTTTCAAAGCAGGATAATATCCATTGGAATAACTGTCGGAAGTGATATTGAAGTGATCCAAAATTATAAAAAGCAACCAATTCTAATTTATTGTAGAGATACGATGATTGCTGTCAATAAAACAGAAGCGGAAAAAATAATGATGGAGGTGCTTTAAGATATGAAAAAGGGTAACAATAGCTTTGCTTGGACAGCCTAATTCCGGAAAGTCCACTTTATTTAACGGTTTGACAGGTTCAAATCAACACGTTGGAAATTGGCCGGGTAAAACCGTTGAAAAAAAAGAAGGTGAATTTTCGTATAAAGACACCAATTATAGGATTGTGGATTTACCGGGAGCTTACGGATTATCAGCAAATTCAGAGGAAGAAGTTATAACAAGAGAATATATAGAAACCGGGAACGCAGACTTAATTGCTATTATGGCAGATGCTTCACAATTAAATCGAAGTCTATTTATGCTCTCTGACTACATTGGAATAAATATTCCGGTTGTCTTAATCATGAACATGATGGATGTCGCTACAAGTCAAGGAAAAAAATATAAATATAAAAAGGATTCCAAAAATCTTTGAATATACCTGTCATTCCTATCGTTGCGGCAGATAAAAAGAAATACAAAGAGTTTTATGCTTTTTCTGGAGCGCTCAGACAGCGGAATGATTTTTAGAAGACAATAATTTTGAAAGAGCATATGAAAGTGTCGCCGGAGATAAATATAAATTGCTGAAAAATTACATTCCTGATGAAGGGATAGGCGTATTTTTCAAAATCATGGATTGTCGGGAAATTATTCGATCAAGATGTGAAAGTAATTGAATTGGTAAAAAGATAATGTTGATGAATCCAAATGTAAAGAAATAGAGGATATATTAAGAGGCATCAAAAATGGGAATCTGATAACCGGTAATTGCAAGTTCGATTGGATAGATAAACTTATCAATGCAAATGTTAATTCTAAAAATAGCATAAAAATCTAGTTATCCGCATAAAAACTGGACTTATCACACTTTATCAAGGTCAAAACCACTCAATTTACTACTAATTTACTACTTATGAATGAGCTTTGATACGACGATTTATCCTTGAAAAAAGTGAAGATATAAAGATACTTCCAATAAAAATTTGAATATTTAATAGGTAGACACTTCAAAAAAATGAGGTGTCTATTTTTTACCCGATTTTTGAAAGAAGTGAACTTATGAAAACAAAAAATCAAGAATCAAAAGGTCGTTCCCCACTCTTTAAGACCATCAAACATTCATTCAGCCAATAAAAAAGAAAGGATAGGTAAAAATATGGAACTTAAATTTGTGATTCCCAACATGGAAAAAACATTCGGCAATTTAGAATTTGCTGGCGAGGATAAAGTCGTTCAGCGAAGAATCAACGGACAGCTAACTGTCTTATCAGAAGCTATAATCTCTATTCTGATGTTCAAAAGAGCAGATGATATTGTGGTGGTGCTTCCTGCTGAAGCTGGCGAAAAACATTTCGGCTTTGAGGAACGTGTGAAGTTAGTCAATCCACGTATTACCGCAGAGGGCTACAAAATCGGCACTCGTGGTTTTACAAATTACCTTTTACATGCTGACGACATGATAAAAGAATAAAGAAAGAGAGGAAAAATGATGAGATTAGCAAATGGCATTGTATTAGATAAAGACACGACTTTTGGAGAATTGAAATTCTCTGCTCTACGTCGTGAAGTGAGAATCAAAAATGAAGACAGGGTCGGTTTCAGATGAAATCAAGGAACGTACCTATGACTTAAAATCAAAGGACAAGGACGCATGATTCAAGTAAGTATTCCTGCCAGCGTGCCTTTGAAAGAGTTTGATTATAACGCACGGGTGGAACTTATCAATCCCATTGCGGACACCGTTGCTACTGCCACCTATCAAGGAGCAGATGTTGACTGGTATATCAAGGCAGACGATATTGTGCTGACAAAGGATTCTAGTTCATTCAAAAGCTCAACCACAAGCAAAAGAAAGAACCGACACAAGACAAATAGTCGCTAGGTAGAAAGGAGACTTTTTCGCATGAAACAGCGTGGTAAAAGGATTCGCCCATCTGGTAAAGATTTAGTCTTTCATTTTACGATAGCGTCACTCCTGCCTGTTTTCCTGCTGGTTGTCGGACTGTTTCATGTGAAGACAATCCAGCAGATCAACTGGCAGGATTTTAACCTATCACAAGCAGATAAGATTGACATTCCCTATTTAATTATCAGTTTCAGTGTCGCAATTCTTATCTGCTTCGCTGGTAGCGTTTGTATTCAAACAGGGTTCGCTATGATACGGTTAAACAACTTTACCACCGTCAAAAACTGGCAAAGATGATACTTGAAAACAAGTGGTATGAATCTGAACAGGTCAAAACAGAGGGTTTCTTTAAAGATAGTGCTGGTCGTACAAAGGAAAAGATAACCTACTTCCCTAAAATGTATTATCGACTTAAAAATGAGCGATACAGATACGGGTGGAAATCACGCTGGGAAAATATCAAGACCAACTCTTACACTTGGAAAAGAAATTAGAGAGTGAGCTTGTACTGTGAGCTGACGGATAAAGAGTTAAAAAGGATTCCTATGTGGAATATACTTTGCTCTATGACACCATAGCCAGTCGTATTTCTATTGATGAAGTAGAAGCTAAAGATGGTAAACTTCAGCAATGAAAAACGTATGGTGGGAATATGATAAGCTCCCTCATATGTTGATTGCTGAGTGGTACAGGTGGCGGTAAAACTTACTTTATACTGACACTGATTGAAGCCTTAGCTTCATACGAGATTCAAAAACTGTATATTCTTGACCCGAAAAATGCTGACCTTGCGGACTTAGGGTTCTGTGATGTGCAAATGTCTACTATAGAAAAGAAGACTTGCTTTCTTGCATTGAAACATTCTATGAAGAAATGATGAGAAACGTAGTGAGGAAATGAACAGATGAAGAACTATAAGACTGAGCAAAAATTATGCTTACTTAGGGTCTCCAGCACACTTCTTAATCTTTTGATGAATACGTCGCTTTCATGGAAATGCTGAGAACAAAAAGAAAACACCGCAGTTATGAATAAGCTGAAACAGATTGTCATGTTAGGGTCGTCAAGCTGGCTTCTTTTCTAATACTGGCTTGTCAACGTCCAGACGCAAAATATTTGAGCGACGGAATCCGTGATCAGTTTAATTTCAGAGTGGCTTTAGGGTCGTATGTCTGAAATGGGCTATAGCATGATGTTTGTGCAGTGACGTACAAAAGGATTTCTTCTTAAAGCGAATCAAAGGTCGTGGCTATGTTGATGTAGGAACAAGTGTCATATCAGAGTTTTATACTCCCCTTGTACCAAAAGGATATGATTTCTTGGAGGAAATTAAAAAGTTATCCAACAGCAGACAGTCCACGCAGGCGACGTGCGAAGCGGAAGTCGCAGGTGTGGACTGATCTTGCTGGCTGGTGTGGCAATAGCCACGCCAGCACTTAACCCCCCGTATCTAACAGGGGGGTACAAATCGACAGGAAACAGTCAAAAACATTAGAAAATCCTTTTGGTTACAAAGGATTTACAAAATTTCAGCGTATGTCAAATGGGCTTTAAAAGTTGACATACGCCTTTTTGATTGGAGGGATTTTTACTGAATGAACAAACTTGGTTACAGCATTTAAAAGAAAAACGCTTGGCTTATGGACTATCTCAAAACCGTTTAGCTGTTGCGACTGGTATTACAAGGCAGTATCTAAGCGATATTGAAACAGGAAAAGTCAAGCCATCAGAGGATTTACAGCAGTCCCTTTGGGAAGCTCTGGAACGCTTCAATCCCGACGCTCCCCTTGAAATGCTGTTTGATTATGTAAGGATTCGCTTTCCGACAACAGACGTACAGCAGGTGGTCGAAAAACATCTTACAACTGAAACTGTCCTATTTTCTTCATGAGGGACTATGGTTTCTATTCTTATTCAGAGCATTATGCTTTAGGCGACATATTCGTCCTTTGCTCCCATGAACTGGACAAAGGAGTTCTGGTGGAATTGAAAGGTCGTGGGTGCGAGACAATTTGAAAGCTATCTTCTGGCACAACAAAAGAAGCTGGTATGAGTTCTTTATGGACGTTTTGGTGGCTGGCGGTGTGATGAAACGCCTTGACCTTGCCATTAACGATAAGACAGGGATTTTAAATATCCCTGTACTCACTGAAAAGTGCCAACAGGAAGAATGTATCTCCGTCTTCCGCAGTTTTAAAAGCTATCGCAGTGGCGAACTGGTACGCAAAGAGGAAAAGGAATGTATGGAAACACCCTCTATATCGGTTCATTACAAAGTGAAGTTTATTTCTGTATCTATGAAAAGGACTACGAGCAGTACAAGAAAAATGATATTCCCATTGAAGACGCAGAAGTAAAAAACCGTTTTGAGATTCGATTGAAAAATGAGCGTGCCTATTATGCAGTCCGTGATTTACTCGTCTATGACAATCCAGAGCATACCGCCTTTAAAATTATCAATCGGTATATCCGTTTTGTAGATAAAGACGATTCCAAACCTCGTTCTGATTGGAAACTGAATGAAGAATGGGCTTGGTTTATTGGGAACAATCGTGAACGATTAAAACTAACCACAAAACCAGAGCCTTACTCCTTCCAAAGGACGCTGAACTGGCTATCTCATCAAGTTGCCCCGACCTTAAAGGTTGCGATTAAACTTGATGAAATCAACCAGACGCAGGTTGTAAAAGACATTCTCGACCATGCGAAACTGACAGACCGACACAAGCAGATTTTGAAGCAACAGTCAGTAAAAGAACAGGACGTGATAACAACAAAAAAAGGATATCTGTCAACCATACCAGTTGACAGATATCCAAAAAAAAGATATAATGGGAGATAAGACGGTTCGTGTTCGTGCTGACTTGCACCATATCATAAAAATCGAAACAGCAAAAGAATGGCGGAAACGTAAAAAGAAGTTATGGAAATAAGACTTATAAGCAAACTTAAGAGTGTGTTGATAGTGCATTATCTTAAAATTTTTGTATAATAGGAATTGAAGTTAAATTAGATGCTAAAAAAATTTGTAATTAAGAAGGAGGGATTCGTCATGTTGGTATTCCAAATGCGTAATGTAGATAAAAACATCTACTGTTTTGAAACAGACTAAAAACAGTGATTACGCAGATAAATAAATACGTTAGATTAATTCCTACCAGTGACTAATCTTATGACTTTTTTTAAACAGATAACTAAAATTACAAACAAATCGTTTAACTTCTGTATTTGTTTATAGATGTAATCACTTCAGGAGATTACATGAACAAAAATATAAAAATATTCTCAAAAACTTTTTAACGAGTGAAAAAGTACTCAACCAAATAATAAAACAATTGAATTTAAAAAGAAACCGATACCGTTTACGAAATTGGAACAGGTAAAAGGGCATTTAACGACGAAACTGGCTAAAAATAAGTAAACAGGTAACGTCTATTGAATTAGACAGTCATCTATTCAACTTATCGTCAGAAAAATTAAAACTGAATACTCGTGTCACTTTAATTCACCAAGATATTCTACAGTTTCAATTCCCTAACAAACAGAGGTATAAAATTGTTGGGAATATTCCTTACCATTTAACACACAAATTATTAAAAAGTGGTTTTGAAAGCCGTGCGTCTGACATCTATCTGATTGTTGAAGAAGGATTCTACAAGCGTACCTTGGATATTCACCGAACACTAGGGTTGCTCTTGCACACTCAAGTCTCGATTCAGCAATTGCTTAAGCTGCCAGCGGAATGCTTTCATCCTAAACCAAAAGTAAACAGTGTCTTAATAAAACTTACCCGCCATACCACAGATGTTCCAGATAAATATTGGAAGCTATATACGTACTTTTGTTTCAAAATGGGTCAATCGAGAATATCGTCAACTGTTTACTAAAAATCAGTTTCATCAAGCAATGAAACACGCAAAAGTAAACAATTTAAGTACCATTACTTATGAGCAAGTATTGTCTATTTTTAATAGTTATCTATTATTTAACGGGAGAAATAATTCTATGAGTCAGCTTTTTAAATTTGGAAAGTTACACGTTACTAAAGGGAATGGAGATAAATTATTAGATATACTACTGACAGCTTCAAGAAGCTAAAGAGGTCCCCTAGCGCCTACAGAAATTTGTATCGATAAGAGTGCAAATTCCCACTAAGCGCTCGGGACCTGTAGGAAAAAATGTCCTAAGTGGGATATCTGTCAACTGGTATGGTTGACTAAAAATACTTCCTACGAAAATGTAGGGGGTATTTTTTTACGAAAAAATACAATCGATTCTTAAAAAGAAAAATTTTTGATTGGCAAAACCATAACAAGTTCGTTTTAGGGTTTTGATTTTGCGATTGATGCCTTCTAAAGGACCATTAGAGTATTCAAATTTAGCGCTATTTAAGACATATTTTCTGTTTTGACGAAGGGTTTGAATAGCAGTATCCATTTCTGTATTGGTTTTTTGGTAGTCTAAGATGGTTGACTCTAGTAATTCACTATTGCGCGCTCGTTTAGGGCTTTCGTGATATCTTGGTAAGTTTGGTATACTTCAGCGAACTTGGAAAATTTACTAGTAATGAGATCAACAGCATTTTGGCGAGTCATATATTGTTTAACGCCGCGAAGAAAAACTACTTCTTCAGGGTGAAGATCTTCAGCTTTTTTATGGAATAGCTTCCAATGTGACTTCATAATTTTATATTCTTGGCTCTGTTTATCAAGTTGCTTTAGGATAGAGATACGACAATTGTCCAAAAGCGCGACCAGCCTGTTGTACAAGGTGGAAGCGATCAATAATGATATTGGCATTAGGGAAAAGGCGATAGATAAAACTTTGATATTGGAGCATTTAAATCAATTACAACTGATTGAACGCTATTCACGTTCGGCTTTTTGAATAACGACTTTCAAAATAATCAACAATGGTAGGTGATAGACGATCCTGTAACTGTGCAGACAATTTGGTGGGTTTCAGCGTCACAACAGATGAAAGGACATCACAGACTTAATTGAACGAAACTCGTCAAAGCTATAGATGCTTAGGCAACTTAGCCACACGATAGTGTGTTCCATGCGCTCTAAGATTGTTCGACGAACACTGCTTAGGGAGAGCAGTGACACATTTCAACAATAAGCTGACCAGATAAGCCTTTACGAGCTAAAAGCATGATTTGATTTTTGAGATCACTGGATAAGGTTTGATTTTCTTTGGTTAAATTAGTAATAGCACCAAAAGTAGTATGGCATGATTTACATTTATAGCGTTGTTTACGAAGCTCTGGAGTCTCATCTTCTCCCATTTAAACTTGCCAGTCGTACATGAGTTTTGCGAAAGCCATCCTTATTAACTGTGGGAAAGCCACAGTTACGACAACGATTAATCGGATAAGAAGAAGTGGCTGTTATTAGCGTTATATACTCTTTAACAGAATCGTTGTTGTGTTCAGCTTCTTCAACAGAAATAATTTAATATTTTTATCTTTAATTCAAGAATATTTAGGATAGAATCATTATGGGACATTGTTTAACCTTCTTTCATGATTTTTGTGGTGAATTGATTGTATAACGAGGGACAGCAAATGTCCTCTTTTGTAGTAAAAATCTGGCATGGAATCTCTATGCATACCAGAAAGTGTAT
>BNJU01004531.1_pt1 | contig 47476 bp, 64 predicted proteins | sample 8539281 | NCBI WGS metagenome assembly BNJU01 (sample SAMD00202456, study PRJDB9452) | human saliva metagenome | isolation source: human saliva | place: Japan
CTTCCGTCACGTTCTTGCTGCCCACTCACCCCACACGTTGGTTGCCTAGTCGCTGCCAGTTTTATCCCGTCCCACTGATCCCGAGGAAAATGACAAAGCTGCATAAAAGCTAAGGTGCTCAGAATAATGTCATAATCCCCCATAAAGTCGCAGGTACCCTTTGTTGTATTTTCACAGGCACACCCCATGGTGAAGACACCACGCAGGCCCGCAAACACGCCCGCGCACACAACGACAAACCCGCACAGACACCGAGGAATAGTTGGTGAGCAGCACAACAACAACCACCCCGCCACTACCGGCATGGACGAAGTAACAGATAAAAAGCCAGTAGGCACTTTTCTTCCTCCTACCCGTGGATACTGATGGCCTCCATCATCATTCTTGGGGCAGTTCTCTACCTATCGCTGGTCATCGGACGCTACTCCATAAGCACCGAAGACCTCTTCAAAATCCTCGCCAAAAACTGGCTCGGCGCCAAATACCGTGTCTACAAGCCAGACGAAAACCTGCTCCTTAACGTGCGCCTGCCCAGGCTAGTTGCCGCCGGGCTTATCGGGGCCGCACTCGCCGTAGCAGGCGCCACTTTCCAAGCGGTTTTCCGAAACCCGCTCGTCTCCCCGTACTTGCTGGGCGTTTCTCAAGGTGCTTCTGTGGGGGCCGCAACAGCTATCCTACTGGGTATCGGTACCACCCTCGCTATTCAGGGTTCCGCACTTGCAGGCGGATTAGCCGCAGTACTGCTGGCCGTGGCCATCCCCCGGCTACTCAAAAACCAGTCCACCCTCATGTTAGTTCTCTCAGGTGTTATTGTGGGTGGCTTTGGAACAGCCGCACTGGGGGCACGCCATTTATTGCCAACCCTGAAACTCAGCTCGCCCAGATTGTCTTTTGGCAAACTGGGCAGCCTACAGGACGTGCGCGCCCCAGCGACTTGGGCAGTTCGCCTTTAGCTATCCCCTGCATCATGCTTTTGTTGGCAATGCGGTGGCGCATTAATATCCTCTCCCTTGGTGACGACGAAGCACGCACACTTGGTGTTAACCTCACCCAGACCCGAGGGGTTACCATCCTATTAGCAACTCTGATCACCGCCGTCAGCGTGTGCATTGGCGGCCCAATCTCGTGGGTGGGCCTAGTCATCCCACACCTCTGCCGCCTGCTTGTAGGCAGCGACAACAGTAAGCTTTATGCCCCTATCGGTCACCATGGGTGCAGCATTTATGATGTTCGTCGATACCCTGGCGCGGAGTATCACCAGCGCCAGGTGCCGTTAGCGTGCTCACTGGTTTTATTGGTAGCCCGCTCTATGTGCTGCTGCTCCTTGTGGGAAAGGTGCGTGTGAAATAATGTCCGGCTCGCTTTTGACCCTTAAAAACGCTGGGTTCCGCTACGACACACGCTCCCAGGGACACTGGATCTTCCACGATGTAAGCTTCAACGTTGCCCCCGGCGAAGTACTCGCAATCCTTGGCCGTAATGGCGTAGGAAAATCCACTCTGCTTAACACCATTATCGGGCTACTTCCCCTCACAGAGGGCGAAGTAGTATTGGGGGGTTAAAAGCTCACAGAGCTCACCGCCTCGCAGCGGGCGCACCACATTGCATACCTGCCGCAGATGGAAAACAGCGGAATATCATACACCGTCACAGAATATCTGCTCATGGGACGGGCACCATACGTTGGTTGTTTTCTTCTCCTCAAAAGACCGACCGTGCGCACGTGCAGCAGGTAATTGAGGAACTCGGGCTCGAAAGTTGCCGCTCCCAGATAGACCAGCTATCGGGCGGGCAGCGTCAGCTAGTAGGTATGGCCGTGCCCTCGTCCAGGATGCCCCGCTCATTGTTCTGGATGAGCCTACCAGCGCCCTTGATCTGGCGAATCAGGCGAAAGTTCTGCGTAGCTTCGAGAACTGCGGCAGAAAGGTACGGGGTTATCTTCACACCCATCGATCATGCAGTTCCTCATGGAAGCGAAAGTCGCTCTTCTAGGGGCGCTGAAGACGCCCAATCAGGATTCAACACTCACACCCCCACCGGGAAACCTCAAAACTCGCTCGGCTGTTCACCGGCAGTGCGGATGAGGTGCCTCACCAGCCACACTGAGTCACTACCTTTTAAAGGCACCGCTAAGCGTCATCTACTCCCTCGAGCTGGGGCGGAAAACGGTTCATATTACGGGATTGACGATAAACGGCCTAGCCCACACCAGACAAACACCGATGCACATACAAGGGAGAAAATCTATGAGACTCGACTCGTCATCTGCGTTCCGGGTTAGTACTACCAGCAGCCGCTCTTATGCTTGCCCTAGCGGGGTAGTCTGCGCCCCCTGCCACCGGTGGGTCAGGGCCGAGCCCTCTGCTTCAGCCGTGCACGCTTGGGAGTTGCCAGTTCCGCTGAGTACCGGGAACTTGTGAAGAAAACAGGTGTTGACGTTAGTTACAGCACGCAGACGGCTCACGGGTTCTTACCGATAACGATGGGCAGAAGATAGAGCTGCCCCACAGGTAAAACGAGTAGCTAACCTGTGGGACGCGAATAACCAGGTGATGCTTCTTTTAGGTGCCCCCGATAAGATTGTGGCGACCACTAAGCAGGTCTCTCAGATGCCCTGGTATCAGCAGGTGTACCCTAAAATCGCTGAGGCTTCCGTTCCGGTGTCAGGAACCGATCTTTAACGTTGAAGAACTAGTAAAGCCAAACCCGACGTGGTGATATCACTTGATAAGGGACAAATCGAAAAATCCCGCAGTGCAGGCCTGATGACTGCCCACCTGAGTTTTTCAGGATTATGAGGCTGAAAAAGACCGTTGTGATGACCGCCGAAGTGATCGGTACAGACGATGCCCGTTCCCGCGCCCTCAAATATGTGAACTATTTAGAGGGCAACCTTAAAAAGGTGAGGGATAAAACGGCGTCCCTCACCGACGAACAACGCCCCAAAGTACTTCATATTGCTGGCGGGGCCGATGTGACAAAAGTTGACGGCTCCGACTCAATCATCGGTGAATGGATGAAAGCGGCAGGGGCGAAAAATTCGATCGATAATGTGACGAACTACAGAATATTTCATTAGAGCACGATTATTGCCTCCGCACCAGATCAAATTATTGGAGCAGCACCGACGCGCGAGAAGGTGTTGACACCATTAAATCGATACAGCGTGGGCGAGACGTTCCGGCGGTGAAAAACAACAAGCTGTACCGCAACCCGGTAGGGACGTTCAAGTGGACCGGTACTCCACCGAAGAAGCTTTGCAGCTGTTATGGGCAGCTCAACATTTTTCACCGAGCTGTTCGAGGATATTGACTTGGTGAAGGAAACCGCGAATTCTATAAAACCTACTGCGGTACAACCTCACCGATGATGAAGCAAAGCTAATTCTGGCTGAGGATCCGCCCGCAAAGAACTAGCTACCTGGCACATCCAACCACAACCGTAAGGAAGCACAGATGCAGAAACAGAATGTCAAAGCAACCGTTGCCTCGCCACTTCCCGCTGCTGGCGGCCTTGACCGGGTGCTCGCAGGAGTGAATAATGATGCTTCTGCCTCTGCGGGCTCCTGTCCAGCTCGTCCGCAGCGGCAGGTTCAGGGCCATCGTACAATCCGGGTACTGCCACCGAAGCACACCAGTTTCTTTGTGAAAGACAATGGGGACGGCACCAAAGTCATCAAGGACGTGGATGGTACCGAGGTAGTCGTCCCCGTCAAGGCCGAGCGTATTGCCAACATGTGGCACGCTAATAATCAGGTAACGCTGCTGTTGGGCGGTGCGCCAAACCTTGTAGGCTACTACGCACTATGTGAGCACTATCCCCTGGTTTATGAAGGTATAGCCGAACATTGAGAAGGTGCCCACTCCTGTGAACCAGCAGAATGACCTGAACATGGAGGAGTTGTTCGCCACCAAGCCGGATGTTGTGCTGGTCTCGGATGAGAAGCAGGCTAAGCAGGTACGTGATGCGGGGTTGACCGCAGTTCGCGTGGGGTTCAAGGATCTTGACGGCCTACAGAAAAGCGTGGAGTTAACCGCCGAGGTGATCGGAACGCAGGGGGCTTACGAGCGCGCCCAGAAATACAACGCCTACATGAAGAAGAATCTTTCCCTCGTGAAAGAGCGTCTGGAGAATCTGCCGCAGAGCGATAAGCCGAAGGTACTGCACATTGGCACCGGTACCGAGGTGACGAAAGTTACCGGCAGCGGAGTAGTAATTGACGAGTGGATTAAAATCGCAGGCGGCACGAATGCAGTGAGTGATGTGAAGGGCATGAAGGGCGTCTCTATGGGGCAGATTACAGCTGCTGCTCCCGATGTGATCATTGTTGGTGGTGACACCTCCGCGCGGGGTGTGCAAACCATTAAAGATGATGCTGCGTGGGCCGACATTCCGGCGGTGAAGAATGGCAAGGTGTACCGTAATCCGTTAGGTACCTTCAACTGGGATCGGTACTCCACGGAGGAGGCGCTGCAGGTGCTGTGGTCCCGCTAAGACGCTCCACCCCGATAAGTTCACCGATGTTGACCTCGTCAAAGAAAACCACGCGAGTTCTACGCCACCTACTACGGGTACAACCTCACCGAAGACGAAGCGAAGCTAATTATCGCTGGTGATGCGCCCCGCTAGTTTCCTCCCTGCAGCTGTGGTTTCTGTCTCGGTGGGCTCTATATCTGCCGTGCGGAAGCTTTTACCATAATAACCCACACAAAGTAGCGGTCGCAGGCCGTTCACTATCGAAAGAAGAACCAATGAAAGTAACGAAGTTCAAGGCGTCTTTGGCGCTGACCGCCTCCTTGTTGTTGGCGGTTTTAACCGGGTGTTCCGACGCCGCAGACAGCAACTCTGCTTCCTCCGCAAGTGCACTCTAGCAGCGCCTCTGCGTCGTCGAATGAGCACACCAGCTTCTTCGTAAAGGATAACGGCGATGGCACTAAGGTCATTAAAGACATTGACGGTAAGGAAGTAACCGTCCCAACTAACCCGGAGCGTATCGCCGATTTGTGGCACGCGAATAACCAGGTGGTGCTTCTGCTGGGTGGGGCTCCGAAACTAGTTTCGACCACCCAGAACGTGAAGTCGCTGGGTGGTTTAAAGCGGGTGTAGCCCGGATATTGAAAAGTTAAGGCTCCTGTGAAGGGAACCGACGTGAATATGGAGGAGCTACTCGCTACCAAGCCGGATGTGCTGCTCGCCTCTAGCTCTGAGCAGGTGGCACAGCTACTGAGGCCGGTATTCCTTCGGTGCATGTGAGGGTTCCAGAACTTCTGCCGATTTAAAGCGCACCGTGGAGCTGACCGCCGAGGGTGATCAGTGCCCCGGAGGCTATCGCGAAGTCAAAAGCAATATCTTGCGCACCTTGAGAAAACGAGAAGCTTGTGCAGGACCGGCTGAAGGACGTTAAGGATAAGCCGAAGGTGCTGCATATCTCCGGCGGGTCTGATTTGACAGGTGGACGGGTTCCGAGTCGCTCATCGGCGAGTGGATGAAACTTGCCGGTGCTGAGAACTCCTTGGACGGTGTGGAGAACTGAAGAACGTCTCCTTAGAGCAGATTATTGCTTCAGCCCGACATTATTGTTATTGGTGGCGCTGACGCGCAGAAAAGGCGTGGACGCTATTAAGTCGGATGCGGCGTGGGCTGATGTTCCTGCGGTGAAGAATAATAAGATCATTAAAAACCCTGTGGGTACTTTCAACTGGGACCGTTATTCCGCTGAGGAGCGCTGCAGGTTCTGTGGGCGGCTCAGACCTTCCACCGGAGCAGTTTACGGATATCGACTTGGTGAAGAAGCCGCGATTTCTACAAAAACCTATTACAACTACAACCTGACCGAAGATGAGGCGAAACGTATCATCGCGGGTCAGAGTCTACAACGCATAAATAGTTTTCCACCGTTGCTACGGGGATAAAGTCTCAGATATCGCATTCGCCGCCTGCCAAAGCGGCGTGGTGCTTCACAGCGTTAGCCAAAATATCTGCGACGCTCCAGTGTGCATCTTAGGGGCTGCAGGATCCGAAGGGTGGGCCAAGGTTGCTGTGCCTTGTGGCCCACCCGCCTTATATTCTGAGGCTAACTAGTCGGGTTTGCGCACAGCAGCACCCGATAACCGCATGAATTCCCGAACGGTCATGGGCAGGTACCCGTTAAGCGCACCCATAATAACAGTGAGGTGTGAGTCCTCATCTGCCCCTTCGGGGATACCCACCGCCGGGGTGCTAATGCGCTGTATACAGATCAGTACAGCGCATACGGTGCGGCCAGGCGCATCAAGCACATGAAAATTACCCCGATGATCCACCGGGCGGATGGTTGCCTCGGGGTTATCGTCAAAAAGACCTCATATCGGGAGCCACCTGTGATATGAAACGCGGCGTATCGGGCTGGGCCAGAGATTTCTGCGGACTATTCCCCGCATCGTCAATATCGCCCAGCTGCGGGAAACGCTCCCCTACCCGCGCGGTTACCACTACATACCGCACGCCCAAGGCCATAGCGCGGTGCACATTAACCTCGGCATATTCTTCGATACGGTACCCAAGCGTGAGCCCGCATCGTATATCGTTCTCCGAGTCCACGCCTTCCTCATCCCAGAAGCAGGAAAAACAGGTATCCTCAACACCCCGTTCAATGGTTTTCACGGGCATAGTCGTCATCCAACAGGAGCGCAGCTCATAACCGTCCGGAACCTCCCGCACGCCGGTGGCGCTCAACGCCACTGCCTCATCGCCGCCGCCAAGCCGGAATGGCTCCCACGACGTTGGTGTAAACGGGTTAATCGCTCCGTCCAGCGCGGGGTTGCATGAGGTGGAGTGCAGGCTCAGCCTTCATGGAGGTAATAGTCTTGGGGAGGTATCTCAACGCTGAAACCATCCATCCTGCCCACCAGGCACATTTCAATAGCCAACAGCAGGCGCGCAGCGTGGCTGCGGGTTATCACGGGCGTCTGAATCAGGTGCACCATTCGGAGGTTATCCATTGATAGGCACTCACCCACCCCGCGGGCGGCGTTCGCGTACTGATTGTGCAAACGAACCCAGAGTTTCTACCGGCAGCTGATCTCCAACCTGCTGAAGAGCCACCGCAACACGCTCAACCTCTGCGGGAAAGCCCTGCAAAATACGGTTCAGCTGTTGAGCGAACTCACGCGGGCGCCTCGCCAAAACGTTTAACAGTGTATCAGGTTGCCTTTGTTGTAGGCCTCAAGAATCTGCTCAACGGTTGCGGTTTCAGCCTCTGGCGGGGTATTGGTTTGTGTGTTGTGCTCATAATCGGGAAAGCGCATAGAAAACTCTCGGCTCTCGGTTAATTTAACACGGCAGGGTAACGCCGCACCGTATTCAACGTACCACAGACACGCGTCAGATACTATGCTTATCCTGAGTTAATGTTTAGGTATAACTTGTGTATTAGGTTGCTTGTACTAATTAAATGGTATATCAGCCCAGCGGGTCTCTCCCCAAAGTACCGTCCCAGCGGCAGTTATCGTCACAACCTGCTCGTTGGCGCGTTCCAAATCCTCAGTGCTATCAAATACACCCAGAAAAATCCGGGCCCCATCCGCTAAATAGTCGGTACCCAAAATGTTTAGCCCGCACGCCCTCATCTCATTCTCCAAACGGCCCGCATCCGCGTGAGATGCCGCAACGACCCCCACCCGCACACGCTCTCGTGAATCGAAGCTAGCCGTATCTAGGGTCTGTGCCACCGCATCCGTATAGGCACGCACCAGTCCTGAAGCACCCAATTTAATACCGCCGAAATAGCGCACTACTACCGCCACCGTATCCGAAAGGTCAGTGGTGCCATCCGGTCGGATCTGCCGCGCTAAAAAGAGCCTGAAGCATTGGAATACCCGCCGTACCAGCTGGCTCACCATCATCAGAGGAACGCTGCACATCCCTATCAGCACCCACCACAAATGCCGAACACACATGCCGTGCATCATGGTAGGTTTTGCGTAGCGACTCAATATAATCCCGGGCCTCATCTTGAGAACTCACCCGTTTGATATGCCCAATAAACTCGCTACGCTTAATCTCAAGCAAATGCTCGTACTCTTCGGTACCGCGCGGAACGGTATACCGGTTAGCACGGGTCTGAACGGCAATATCCTGGGGACTATTCACCCTACCTATTTTAGGCGGTCGCATGACAGAAAAACACTTCGACGGTACGCAATCACCGGCGGTATCGGCAGCGGCAAAAGCACAGTAGCGGCAATGTTCGCCCGCCTGGGGGCGGTTATTATTGATGCAGATGCTATTTCACGAGACCTCATGCGCCCTACAGAAAACACACTCAATGCCGTTATCGCAGAATTCGGCTCCGATATCCTACGCCCGGATGGCACGCTTAACCGTCCGGCTGGCGGCTTTGGTGTTCTCCGATGAGGACGCCCGCACCCGCCTGAATAATATGTGCCCGGCCGTACGCGCCCGTGCGGATGCTCTGGTGAGCAGGCTCGGCGTGACCCTGGGTTCTCGGGCATTATTATTGACGACATTCCGCTTCGGCCGGGACAAACCGTGCCGCAGAGTTCGACGGCGTCATTGTGGTACGCACCAACCTGGAGAAACGGCTCAGCCGCCTCACTGAGAGCACGCGGCATGACTGAAGAAGACGCGCGGGCCGTATCGCAGCCCAAGCCACAGATGCCCAACGCGCCGCCATTGCCACCTGGATTATCGACAACGACGGCTCCGCAGAAAAACACACAAACCCAAGTGGAACGCATCTGGGCACTCGCTGACCAGCCACTAACGATCCAGGCCGTCATCAACACAGCAAAGGAGGGGCCCCACCAACGTGTGGTGAAGCCCCTCCCCTATGCGCTCAATCAGTTACAGGAGCGTGAAACCAGGCTTAGTTGCCGGTCAGCTTACGGAGCTCAGCCAGCGCCTCATCAGAGCTGGGGTGCCTGCCGAAGACTTATCATCGGAGGAGTAGGAAGTCGGTGCGGGCTCCGCAGCAACCGGTGCGGCTGCAGCGGCTTCCGCGTCAGCCTCCAGGGGCCTTGGCAACCTGCACCTGTGTGCCTCGAAACGAGCCTGGGCCTCGGCGTACTGGAGCTTCCCATGCCTCGCGCTGTGCCTCGTAACCTTCGAGCCATTCGCCCTTCTCGGGATCAAGCCCTCAGGGTGCCCTGTACTCGCCGTTCTCGTCGTACTCTGCGGCCATACCGTACAGAGCGGGGTCGAACTCGGTGGCGTTGGGGTCAATACCCTCGTTAGCCTGCTTGAGGGACAGCGAGATGCGGCGGCGATCATGTCGATATCGATGATCTTCACGAACAGTTCTTCGCCAACGGAGACAACCTGGTCTGCCAAATCCACGTGGCGCACAGCCAGCTCGGAGATGTGAACCAGGCCCTCGATGCCGTCTTCCACGCGGACGAACGCGCCGAAGGGAACAAGCTTGGTGACCTTGCCGGGAACAATCTGACCCAAAGGCGTGGGTGCGGGCGAATGCCTGCCACGGGTCTTCCTGGGTGGCCTTCAGAGACAACGAGACACGCTCGCGATCCAGGTCTACCTCTAGCACCTCGACGGTGACCTTCTGACCAACCTCGACAACCTCGGAGGGGTGGTCGATGTGCTTCCAGGACAGCTCGGAGACGTGCACCAGGCCGTCCACACCGCCCAGATCCACGAAAGCACCGAAGTTGACGATGGAGAAACACACCATCGCGCACCTGGCCCTTTTTCAAGCTGGTTGAGGAAGGTGGAGCGAACCTCAGACTGGGTCTGCTCAAGCCATGCACGGCGGGAAAGCACCACGTTGTTGCGGTTCTTATCAAGCTCAATGATCTTCGCTTCAAGCTGCTGACCAATGTGGGTGCGAGGTCACTGGACGCGTCGCATCTCAACCAGCGACGCGGGCGAGGAAGCCGCGCAGCCCAATGTCGAGGATTAAAGGCCGCCCTTGACAACCTCAATGACGGTACCGGTGACAACACCGTCGTTTTCCTTGATCTTTCGATGTCGCCCCATGCGCGCTCGTACTGTGCACGCTTCTTGGAGAATTGAGCGGCCTTCCTTGTCCTCCTTGGTGAGGACGAGAGCCTCAATTTCGTCGCCGACGGTCACAACTTCGCCGGGGTCAACGTCATGCTTGATGGAGAGCTCGCGGGAGGGAATAACGCCTTCGGTCTTGTAACCGATGTCGAGCAGAACCTCATCGTGATCAACCTTAACAACCTGACCGGAGACAGGGATCGCCATCGTTGAAAGTACTCGAGTGGTCTCGTCAACTGCACTTGAGAATTCTTCCTCGTTGCCAATGTCGTTGATTGCGACCTGAGGGATGTTGGTGCTCATATAGTTGGGGCTCAATTGGATTACTTATAGGTCGGCGCATCCACCATGGCGGGTATGCCTCGGTCTCCGGTAACACGCCGTGAAGCGCCTCGCCCCGGAAGGATGCGTCGAGTCTGACGGATACTTACCGCGCATACCGTAATAACCAGACTATTCGGCGAACCGTCTAGTAAAGCCCCCACCAATGGTGAGGGCGCACAGAAGTGCAATACACGCAATTACTGAGTGTATGCGAATCTCGGGCGTGTCGTCAATGAACAACACGCATCTAAGGCGAATACAACAGCATGTAGCCGCTACACATACGTACCTTACCCCCGCTAGGGTGCCGCCGTGACAGCAGCCATGACTTCCCTAATGCCCGGCTTCCTGCCAGGACTTACCCCAGCCAACCTGCACATCCAACGGAACCGACAGCTGCGCTGCACCGCTCATCTCTTCCACCAGGATGCGCTGCGCAGTTTCCCGTTCCCCGCGCGCAACCTCAAGGATAATCTCATCGTGCACCTGCAAGAGCATACGGGTTTTCAGGTTTTCGTCACGCAGGCGGCGGTGGATATTAATCATCGCGATTTTAATAATGTCTGCTGCAGTACCCTGAGTGGGGCGTTCAGCGCGGCCCGTTCAGCGGCCTCACGCCGGGTGCGGTTGGGCGAGTCTAAATCGGGGAGCTGGCGGCGGCGGTCAAAAATAGTCTGCGTGTAGCCGTCAGCATGGGCCTGTTTCAGCACGCCGCGCGAAACACGTCCCACGCGCCCGAACCGTTTACGTGGTTCGTGCGCAGCTGGCCGCCTCATCAGAGCTAATGTTCAACTGCTTCGCCAGCCCGAAACGAGACAGCCCATAGGCCAGTCCGTACGACATCGCCTTCACCTTCGAGCGCATCTGCGAGGTTACGTCCTCAGGAGCCGCCGAACACTTCAGACCCCACGAAACGGTGCAGGTCTTCACCTTCTTGGTAAGCGGCAATAAAGCTTCTCATCCTTTGCAAGATGCACCATAATACGCATCTCAATCTGCGAGTAGTCAGCGGTTGGCAGCCCTCACACTCACACACCGTCAATAGGCTGAGGCGCCACAATAAACGCATCACGGATGCGCCGCCCCGCCTCAGAACGCACCGGAATGTTCTGCAGATTTGGCGCGGTTGAAGAAAGACGCCCCGTGGATGCAGCCCCTGCTGGAAGGTGGTGTGCACGGCCGTCAACACGTGCCGCTTTCTGTAGCCCCTCAACGGTCTGTTTGAGTTTCACATTATCGCGGTACCCCTGCAAAGATACTAAGAACTGAGCCCCATCAGATTCGGGAGAGATCTTACCCAGCAAGTCAGTCATTGATTCTGAATCAGTCGAGTACCCGGTTTTTATTTTGCGGGTCTTTGGCACTTCAACTTCTCGAACAGTACAGTCTGTAGCTGTTTCACCGAGGCCAAGTTCAGCTCTTCGCCGTCGATATATGAGCCCCACCACGGCCTTCGCCTGTTCTTCAGCGGCGCTCGCACGCGAGGCGAATGTGCCGTTGAGCTCCTCAAGCAGGGCATCAGAGACAGCAATCCAGCACGCTCCATATCGGCGAGCACAGCACAGTAGCGGCAACTCAATATCCTCATAGATTTTCAGCTGCCCTTGTTCTGCCATCTCAAAAGTGGAGCTGTCGCGCCGGTTCGCGGATAACCCGGATACCTGAGTGAAATAACGCAGGTTTTCGGGCCCCATAATGTCCTCGGGCAAGAATACGGAGCTCACTGTAGTCTTCGGCGGAGATCCATCAGGTAGTTTCTCCACTAAGTCTTCAATACGTTCCGCGAAAAGACGGCGTGTAGTGGCGAGGGGATATGCCCGCACATGTATGACGAAAGAGCGGGGTCCTCCGGCACCTTCTAACTCGTACCCGTTTTCAGTGCAGAAGCTTCCGCTGAATCTTAAATCCATCACGATTTTGTGCGCATTCCTATCGGAGAGCCACGCCGCGAGTGCGTTATTGAGCTCTTCCCCGATAGTGACGGTATCCACCACAGGGAAGAGCTTTTTGCTGGTGAGATTAACCCCGAAGCAGGGATTCTCTTCGGCCGAGCGGATCTTAGTTTTTGTGGTTTCACGCCTTCGCGGGCCTGAGGCACTCAATAACCGGCAGGAGGGTTACGGCGCCTTTAAGCCGTTCAGGCACATCAAGGCCTTCACCGTAGCCTTCGGTGGCAGCCTGGGTGCACCAGTGGCGGAACTGCGCGGCGGTTTTGCGCGGTGACCGGTTTATCCGTTGCGATGGGCTCAAAAGACAGGCCCAGAGGGTAACGTTTTCGGGGTGGCGGGTTGCTGCCCCGGCACAGCGAAGAGTGTCCCCTGCCCAAATTCATCAACCTCACCCCAGTGGTTTGCCGCTGCGGCGCGCGTGGCAGCCCCGGCAGCACGCACTACCGGGCTACAGGTGTCATTGGCGCGTTTGCGAATGGTGCGGAATTGAACCTCATCGAAGAAGAGATCCAGCGCGTCAAGGTCAGGGAAGGAACCTGGCGTCTTCCCCCAGGTCCAGTGGTATGTTGAGGTCATCCACCAGCTGGTTGAGGCGACGGTTACGGCGCACGTTCTCAATATTTATCGCGAAGGCCTCCCTTTTTGCAACTGTCTGTCTTGGTTGGCGATCACCCCGTCAAGGTCGCCGTATTCGAGTTAACCATTTTGCAGCGACCCGGGCCCCACGCCGGGAACGCCGGGCAGGTTATCGGCCTGTTCGCCAGTGAGCGCAACAGGTCGGGCATATAGGCGCGGGGGTACTTTAGTTTTTTTCTCCACAGCGGCAGGATCCATCAGCTGGATACCTTTGGAGGGGCCTGTGGTGACGGGGTACAGCAGGGTCACTTCGTCGGTAACCAGCTGAAAAATATCGCGGTCGCCCGGGAGGATAAATACTCGGTAATTCTCTTCGATCCCGCGGCGGGTAAGGGTGGCGACAATGTCGTCGGCCCTCATAGTTCTCCTGCGTGAGCGCGGGGATACGCAGGGCGGTGAGCATCTTCTTAATCAGGTCGATCTGCCCGTCAAAGGCCTGCGGGATCTCGGTTCGGCCGCCCTTGTAGTCGCTGTATTCTGCGGTGCGGAACGTGCCGCCAGGCAGATCAAAGGCAACCGCAATGTGGCTGGGGCGGTAGTCCTTAATGATGTTGAGCAAAGTTGAGAGGAAGGCGTGCACAGCTTCGGTATGCTGCCCATCGCTACGCACAAAGACGTGCTGCCCGGTTTTCTCGGCCATAGTGTAGATACCGAAGAAGGAACGCAAGGCTAGGGAGTGGCCATCAATCAGAAGGAGGGTCTTATCAGAAGTACTCATCTACTCTAGTTTACCGTTGAGGTCTGGGGATACTGAGGACAGTGGTGATTGCAAGTGTTCTGCAGCGTTATACAGCCCAGGAGCCGCCACGGTGAGCGCGCCTTAACGTATGGGGGGGGATACACCCCACGCGGTTTCGGTGCACCCACAGATTGCGGTTTCGGTATTAGCTGGCGTTGTTTTGTGCCACCGTAATTTTGGTGATGGAATCGGCGTTAATGAGGGTGGTGCCGCTAGCGTGCACATCTATTGCGAGTTCACGTGTTTACCAGTGACCGGATCAATATGGAACCCCACCTCAACGTTTTTGTGGGTTCCGGCCTTATCAAGCGCAATAACCATGCCGTCCGGCAGCAGGGTGAGATGATTCGCTTTCCCTGAGGCAATGTGCACCTCAGCCACCACGCTTTTGGTGCGCGCATCAATAACAGCGACCGTTCCCCACCGCTACCTGCCGGGTGCACCGAGGTGGGGCCGAAGTCGGTGAGGTACACCCAGATCCGGGTTTCGTCCGCAACAATGTCTGTGGGAGTTATTCCCATAGGGATGAACTGTTTGAACGATCCGCTGATTTTATCAAGCACCTGAACCCCGGAGTTCTTACCGTTCTCGCCCTGAGTTGAGACGTATAGTTCGTTGAGCGAGTTATTGATTGCCACCCCGTGGGTATTGACGCGCGAGAAGTCGGAGGTTTCGCCAGCAGGAACATTAATGGTGCGTACTGCTTCCCAATAGCAGGGCTTACCTCATACACTTTGTCCAGGTTGTAGTCACTGAGGTAGATATTTCCGCCGAGGGTGTCACGGGTAATGGTGAGGGTGTGCGGCAGGGAGCCAGGTACTGGGTTGTGGGTGGTGATTGTGTAGGTTCCGGTATCGATAAACCAGTACCCACCAGGGCCGGTCACCACAGCTTTACCGATGTCCTCTAGCACCAGCACTTCACGCGGGTGATTCACGGGCTGTTGTTCTAGCGATACGCCGGGCTGGTAGCTGCTCCATATAGGGGGCAAACGTATCACGGTCGTATACGGCCGGAGGAGGTGGTCGGGTCAGTCACCCAGATAGTGCCGCGCGTATCATCAACGCTCAAGCCGAATGCGCCGCATAGCTGGTATTCACCGATCAGGGTTAGGGTGTGCCTCATCAATGACGAGGCAGCTGCGCGGTTGCCTCAATGGCCAAGGTCTGTGGGTCAACGCGGGCGATGGTAGCAACTACAGGAACCGCGGTGTGAGGCAGCGTTGAAGGTTCCTGCGATATATATTTTCTGGGTTTCTGGTGAATAGGTGGCGAGGAATTGCCCGGGCAACCCCTGGTTCTGTTCGGCGATTATCTCAAGAGTACGGGGAGCGTTAGGGTGCGGGCTTTCAGACATGTTTCTCTCCGTTTCATCTGCACTAGCTAGGGTGCGACGGGTTTTCTCGCGCTAGTTTTCTGCGCTAGTTTTCTCACCCTATCAAAAAGGGTTTCCGGGCGCTTTAAATGTTGCTGCGTGCCACAATAAATTATGGAGGTAAACGTTATTGTGCAGCTGCTGCCCATAGCTGCTTACAGCTTCCCGCACCGTAACACCCACACCGCAGCCCGCGCATGGTGTATTGCCGCGGTTTTGTGGTTGCGCCGCTGGAATAAGCGGTGGTGCTCAGGTTACGATAAAACCTTATAGTTACACGATAGCCGTGGAACCAGAAATAAACACACGGATTCACAACCTTGGGACATCATGAAAGGTGCTTTCGAAAATCCCGCTTCTGGCGTGGATTATTGTCGCCATCATGGTGGCGTGCTCATCAGTTCACTCACGCCGGGGCTTATTGGCGGTATTAACTCGCTGCGAAGATTTCTATTCCACCGACGTTGTGGTGCAAATTTTTGTGTCGTTCTCCACTATTGAGTGCGTTTTTGAGTTTCGCTATCCCGCTCATCATTATCGGTTTCATCGTCCAGGTATTGGTTCCCTAGCCCAGGGCGCCGGGAAGATGCTGGGCGTGACAGTGGGCCTGTCGTACCTATCAAAAGTATTGTCGCGGGGTTCTTAGCGCTACCGCAGCCCTTTTCCTGTACCCGATTCTCCTCAAGGGTCAGCAGCTTGAATCGTTCGATAACCCCAGAACGCGCTTTCCAGCGGGTACGTCTCGTTCAAACTTGAACCCATTATGAGTGTGATGAGCGCCCTCATACGTTTCGTTTATCCTCGGTCTGGGTATTGCAGCACTCAGAAGCAGGTCAATGCTGAACCTTTTCGAGGATTTTCAGGTGATCGTCGAGAAAAATGCTCGGCTACGTGATCATTCCCCTACTGCCGGTGCATATTGTAGGAGTATTCGCGAGACCTTGACCCTCGCAGGCCAGTGGCGAAGATCCTGTCAGTTTTCGGCATGGTGTTCGTTATGGTTATTATTCTGCACTGGCTCACCCTGTGTATTCAGTACACGGCCGGTGCAGTCTCTAAACGCAACCCGGCGAAGATGCTCAAAAACCATGCTCCCGGCGTATTTCACTGCAATCGGCACCCAGTCCTCGGCAGCTACTATCCCTGTTACGGTGCGTTCCGCTAAGAAAGCTGGTATTGCGTCCCGGTGGTTGATTTGCTATCCCGTTGTGTGCCACCATCCACCTGTCAGGGGTCGATGATTACCATCACCCTCATGTGCTGTGGCGGTGCTATATATGACGAGGGCAGAACCGAGTTTCGCCTCTGTCACCCCAGTCGTGTTGATGTTGGGCATTATGATGGTGGCCGCCCCGGTGTACAGTGGCGGTGTCATGACCGCTATCGGGCTACTGGGAATCAATGCTGAGCTTTGACTGAGTCAATGATTGCGCTCGCGATCGCCCTGTACCTGGCGCAGGATTCCTTCGGCACCGACCACCACGTGACCGGGGACGCAACCATCGCACAACATTGCTGAGCGGTTTTCTAAGCTCGCGGGCATTAAAGCCCCGACTCGAAATCCGTGATGAAGATATTGAGAAAGCCGAGTCTATCTCAGCTTAGTACCTCACCAGCCGCAGCCCGGCTACTCATTTCTTATAGAGGATGCGCTCACCGCCGTATAGTAGGCGGTGGGCGCATCCCATATTATGGACGGACGCATGCCACACTGCTGGCAAGGGCCCCGCTAATGTGCTGGCATCCTTTCCATCCCCAATAGATACGGTGCTGGACAATCAGGCCTTGTTCAATGATCATGAGCTCTAAAATATCGATCTGCTCACCATCTGGGGTTTCACGTGGGTATTCCCATACGAGCATCCCTGCCGTCCGTCAGGTATTCGCCAGTTCGGTACCATTTCACCAGCTCATTAGGGGCGGCGTTGGAGTGCCTTCATTCAGGAACCGCTCAATCCTTTACCGTGCTAGCACCCCGCTGTGGGCATCATCAAGGATCGCCGGAACCAGCGGACTTTCAAACACGGCATCTTCGGCGTAGAGACTCAGTAGCCCTTCAGTGTTCCGTCCTTGAGGCGTAGCTGTGCCACAGCTCAAAAATCTGTTCTACGGTATTCATCATTTCTCCCAGTCAATACCGGCCCTGTAGCACTAGAAACCGGCATATTAGTTTTAGTCGAAGGTGTCTCTCACCCTAACAGTGCAGTATTCTTATTCGAGTTTCTCAAGGGGTGGTGAGGCGGGGTACACTTCATAGGCATGACTGATTCAGCCTTGAGCTTTCCCCCACCGTCATCGCGGAACTGACCGCACACGGTGTTCCTGAGAGATTACATCCTCTTTTCCCGCATGGTCTTGGCGGGCTTATCCCCGCTATGGGTATTCGTCTGAGCGAGTTATCCGCCGAGCGTGCTGTAGCCACGATGCCCGTCGCACCAAACGCCCTAGCCTGCGGGGCTTCTGCACGGTGGGGCGTCTGTGGTTCTGCCGAAACCCTGGCTCCCCTAGCTTCCGGAGTGCACGGGGGCATAGAACGCATGGCTGTGGGGTGGATGTTACGCAACCCATCTGCGCCCAGCAACTGCAGGATATGTAACCGCTGTGCACCGCCGTTAAGCTGGGACGCACCGTCTGCGTTCACACCATAGAAATTACCGATGAGGCTGGCAGAGGCGTATGTTCGGCGCGCATCACTATATGCTCATCCCCGCACCGCCCGCTAAAAGTACCATTCACGGAAAAGGAGCCTCATGGCACGCGCCCTTATTATCAGCGGTACCCCAAGATTCGAACGGGTCAAACGCATTGCGATGCCCATTCTGATTGGGGCCGTTATTGTCTGTTTTATTGCCGCCACAATCTGAGTGGCCTGTGAGCCAGCACTGTTGGTCGTGACGGTCGGGGCCTATGAGCCAGCTCGCCAACGCTCCCCGCTAAAGCATGATGATGAGGCAACCTTCTCGAAACGTTAAAAGATTAAGGTGCGTGCACCCCGTAACGTTACGTTGCGAGGGCACCTATCTCAGTTCTCTATGCTCCTATGACAACTGCTTAATGATGGTGTCTGAAACTTCGCGCATTGAAAGACGACGATCCATCGAAGTGAATCCAGCGGAATGCTTCGAGTTCGGTCAGGCTCATTTTGGTAATGAGCACGTGACTTTGCGCGGTCCACTAGTTTACGAGTTTCGAACTGGTCGTGATAGTACCCACTTCTTTCTCAAGGCACGAATCTGCTCGCTACCTAGCAATAGCCACCTCAATGGCAGAGAACAGGTCATTGGGGTGAACGAGTTTTACCCACATATGCCATGGCCCCTGCCTGTCAACCGCGCGGTCCACCAGCTCCTTCTGGCTGAATGCGGTTAAAAGTACTACGGGGCGATCTGTTCACTACCGATCTCTTCGGCGGCGGTAATGCCGTCCATAATGGGCATCTTCGTCCATGAGTACCAGATCAGGCTGGTGTTTTGGGCGAGAACTCAATGGCGGTTTTCCCGTTATCGGTTTCAGCAACAACTTCGTAACCGCGTTTCCCGTAAGTTTCCACGATGTCGAGACGGATCAGCGCTTCGTCTTCGCAGCAACAACGGTGCGTGCCGGAGCGTCTGCGTCTCCCTCGTGGTCATGAGTGGTCTGCTCTGACAAAACTCTCTCCTTTTGCAATTTCTTCTCGTCTCAAGTCTACAGCAGTCATATTTCTTCATCTACAGTACACACTATTTCTATTCAGAAATTTAGGGTAGAGCACGGTTGGGCGTTGTTTTCCCTAAATTCGATTTCTGCAGCGCCGTATGATGTAGATCAATGCCGTACACTGCGTATGCGCCCGAGTGGCGGAATTGGCGGGCGCGCCTGACTCAAAATCAGGTTCTACGGGTGTGGGTTCGAGTCCCACCTCAGGCACCCCACATCTGGGATTCATCAGCTCTGAATCACAATCACCGATTCTATTGGCGGGCACATGATCACCCGCTACCTTCATGAGAAGTTGAGCCCCAAGGAAATTTCCCTGGGGCTCAACCTTTCATAAACTCGAAAACCTAGAGAATCTGGGCCTACCCGAGTATTAGTCGCGATCTTCGTCGGCGTAAGGACGCACTGCTTCACGTTCCTCTGGCAGCTTAGCTCCGGTCTCGTCACGGTCACCGATGCGGTGCACCTGACCGTATTGGTCGAGCCAGCAACACGGGAGGCGAACCGGCAGTCATGACGATCAGGTCGCCCTTCTCTGCCAGGTTATGCTCCGATTAGGTGAGCGTCCACAATCTTGGTCATACCATCAGTATCAACGTGAGCTGCGCGTGGGCTGCTTCAACACCCCAGCAGCGAGATAAAGGCACGGACCTTCGGGTTCGGGGTAAACGCAAAGCACAGGCTTCTTGGGACGCAAACGAGCCAAACGGCGGGCGGAGTCACCGACTGGGTGAAGGTGCTGATGTAATCAACATCCAGCTGCTCAGCAATATTTACTGCTGCCCGGGTAATAGCGCCGCCGCGGGTACGCGCTTACGGTCGAGCTCAGGCATACGGTACGAGGCCCTTCTTCTCGGTATCACTAATAATGGAGGCCATCGCTGAGATCGTAATCATCGGTGCTCACCCACTGAGGTCTCACCGGACAGCATGACCGCATCAGCACCGTCGAGATTTGCGTTGGCGCGGTCAGAGACCTCCGCGCGAGTGAGGGTAGGTTGCTAATCATCGACTCAAGCACCTGGGTGGCTACGATCACAGCTTAGCCCAGCGGCGAGCCATCTGAATAACGCTTCTGCGCAGCGGAACTTCAGAGAACGGTAGCTCAACACCAGATCGCCGCGTGCAACCATAATGCCGTCGAACTGATCGATAATGTCCTGCAGGTTCTCACCGCCTGCGGCTTTTCGATCTTGGCGATCACGAGGATGCGCAGCCTTCTTCCTCCACTGATCTCGTGCACGCTCAACATCTTTGCCGGACCGGACGAAGGAAACGCAATAATGTCACCACCCAAGCGCAGTGCAAAACGCAGGTCATTTTCGTCCTTCTCGGTCAACGCGGGTGGCAGACAGCCGCGCAGGCAGATGTTCATGCCCTTGTTGTTTGAGATCGGCCGCCCACGATAACACGGGTACGAGACACGGGTTAGAGTAACTCAGCAGCTTCAGCTGAATCTTGCCGTCGTCCAGCACTAGTTTATCGCCAGGCTTCACGTCACCGGGCAGCTCCCTTATAAGTGGTACCGCAGATTTCCTGAGTACCTTCACCTCTTCAGAGGTAATGCGTGAAATCAGCACCGGCTCAAGTTTCTTTCTCGTTCTTAGACGCTCAAGCGGATCTTCGGCCCCTGCAAAGTCGGCAAGATTGCAACTTCCTTACCGAGCTTTGCGGACTGTTCGCGAATAGTGTTGTAAGAGTTGGTGTGAACATCATGGTCACTCGTGGCTCATGTTCAAACAGGACACGATTCATGCCCGCTTTTGATTGTCGCGCGATTTTTGTCAGGTGCGGAGATGGAGGGACCGATTGTTGCAACGATTTTTGCTCGCCTCATGTACCCTAACCTTCGTGAGTTGTGGCGCGGGCCTTAGGGTTAAGACCCATTGTTTGTGCGGGAGCACACGAAACTCCCGACTGTACAGGAAAACCGCACGTTCACGGCGTGCTGTATTATGAATATCCTGCCTTCAAGTATAGGACTTTTGCCCGCAGATTGGGAGAGAAACAGGGTGATAGTCTCATGGTTGTCACCCATTTTTGGAGGTTAATACCCACAAGTCTTCTATTGTGAATAGAGTCACCTTGAGGTGATTTCACATTTGAGGCACCTGCCCTAGACTTGAATCAATAATTAGTATCTTTTTATGCAAATTTGCCCTGGAGTTGCCGGTGTCACCACACGCGCTTATCTATCTACAGCTCAGTCTATGGCTACACAGAGCAGTACGCCACATGGCTCGCTTGAAGATCTGCGAGCTTTGCCTCAGGCACCCGAGGTCAGACGGTTCCCGCCGCTAGGTAACTTCGAACAGGCAGAAGCTGCTGACGTTGTAGTAATGTGGTGGGAGTGACTACGGTGGATTCCTGACCGAGCACCCTCATTACGCAAAAGATTGTTCCCCTCTTACTGCAAGCGCCGACGCACCGCGTTTTTCACCGTTCATTCACTGGTGAGTACTCAGGATCTTCTGAATAAAGCTGTTGCTGAAGTTACTGCTGAGCTCACCGAAGACAGCCTGTTGCTCACTTACGCGGCGGCATTAAATGATCAGAGCTATCCGTAACCCATAAGGCAGGCCCTCAAAGGCCCTGTTCGTGCCTAGCTTGCCGCTAGCCCAGCAAATGAGGGGCATCCAACAGATGCTTGATTGCTATGGTACCGAGGAGCAGACTACACCAACCGCGCATCCGCGAGCCATTTGCACAGGAGTAGCAAAAGCTTATCTAATTCAAAGGCACTTCCTGCAAACTTGCCCCATACCAACGAGACAGTAGATACAGCAGTCGGAGGTTTTCTCTCCTCCTCCGACCATAGGTCTCAGTACAGCGGATGCGAGGCCGCGTTAACTGTATTTGAGAGCTGGAGTGGGTCTTGTGTGTGCGGCCCACCTCCTTTTTATTCTCAAAATACACACATTATTCTCACCTACATGCACATCTTCCCACTGGCTAGAACCACATTCCTCATGCTTACAAACTACAGATCGCCCCGCCAGAGAAAAAGACCGGGACAGCCTTGCACTCATAGTGTGTCACTCAAGCCCCCGCACTGGATAAGGTGGTGGCTTCAGATCCATACCACAGGCACACGCCCCTTACCAAAGAGGTAACTAAGAGGGGCACAGGGCAGGTCTGCACCTTCACAGATGTGCACAGATTAGCAGGTAGTCTCTGTAAAGCGTGGACCGCTCCCACGATCCCGCAGAACACCATCAATCATTGAACGTGACACTATCTCATGGAGTATTTTTATGGGTGGCAAAAAGCAGATAGTGGCTGCACCTTATACGTAATAATAACCCTAAGAAGACAAGGGCATACCCTACACTACACTTTCGATATGCCACGCATCTCTTTATTCTCCGCCTCGATCACCTAAAAGCATGCTGTAATCAACCTGCATAGGGTATGCGAGTATTTTACCTGACCTATACGAGCGCCAGCATGCGTCAACTAACCACTCCCCAGCCTTCACTCCCGTAGAACATCACATCCTCCTTGAAGGACGGTCAAGGCCTTCCAAACATCGGCACCGCAGAAAATCCAGAAGGCAGCCCAAGATGCAAGGGATTGTGGCACAAATCATCTCAACTAGAAGAAAAATTACTTTCCAGCTGAAGAATATGCGTGCACGGATTAGCATAAAAATTCAATCTTTATACAACGCTCTATGAGACCTTTTAGCTTCAACTAACCACCCTCAACCATCGCACCACTTTATGTTATGTTCAATCAGATACTAGAATACTCTTACCTTTATGTATTTGCTGTTCCTCAAGGCTTTAGTCCAACAAATTCTACCCCTACCTGAAGGGGCTCGTTAACTGAGTATCTATCTTGAAAAATTAACAATCTTTCCTACAATGAGATGCGTGCAAGGTGCATCTTTATTGTGAGCTCTCAGTAAAGATGCAAAAATAATCCAGGGCATTAAAGACCTCAGAAAAGCACTAATGCGTAGATGTCACTCAACTACGTTTATTCACACTCAAACACAAGTCTATTTGAAGATTGCAGGTTACTTATACTATGAGCCTCTTCTCTCGAGATCAGAAACTATCTAAATGCCTGGTCTCAGCTAGGTGCTCTCTCCATGCTGGCAGGTTCTTTCGCCCCAGCTGCCGCGGCTGAAGAACCCGCCACTGACCCCTCCGCCACGATATCTTATGAGGATGTTCCCCACCCACCGAGGACGTGAACACCGCCATGGGTGCTGGTGAGCGTAAACGTCTTGGCCTGCCAGCCGAAGGCGCTACCGAGGCACCGGGCGGGCACGGGCGTGCCAAAGGAGTTGGCCTGCAGCAACCTGGACGCCCAGCGGCGGCACCCTCGGTATGGATGTCTCCTCTCACCAAGGCAATGTGCGTTGGCAGGAAGCATACAACGGCGGTGCACGCTTTGCGTACACCAAAAGCAACTGAGGGCACCTACTGCAGCAACCCTTACTGCACAGCAGTATGTTGGATCAGCCGATGTTGGTATGATCCATGGGCCTACCACTTTGCCAACCCCCGCACTTCCTCAGGTGCCGACCAGGCTCGCTACTTTAGTGAACCATGGTGGGGCTGGAGCAATGATGGCCGCACCCTTCCTGGTCTACTCGACATTGAGTTCAACCCCTACTCCCAGTATGGCAATACCTGCTACAACCTGAGCTCCCGCTCAGCTGACCAACTGGATTCGTGATTTTAACGAAACCTACCGCTCACTCACCGGACGCTACCCCATGGTCTATACCGCTAACTCCTGGTGGAGCCAGTGTAGGAACCGGCGAGTTCGGTAAGACTCTGCTTCACCTGGCGAACTATCAACTAGTTCCGGCCCCACTCCCAACGGGTGGAAGTCCTCGATATTTGGCAGTTCTCAGCCGACGGCCCGTTTGTTGGTGACTCCAACTTCTTCCCTGGTTCCTTCAACGATCCCGAAAGCTTTGGCTTCCAACCCGCAGGCAACCAACCGCTCATGACGCGGCCACGCCCGCACCGGCTCCTAAGCCTGCAGTAAAGACCCGCTTTCAGCGATGTTTCCCTACTCACGCGGCTTTCTACACTGAAATCGAGTGGCTTGCATCGCGGAAAATCACCACTGGTTATGGTGATGGTACTTTTCCGCCGGATCAAAGCGTGGAACGCGGCGCAATGGCAGCCTCACTTCTACCGGATGGCTGGCTCCCTGCCGTAAACCTGCGAAGACATCCCTTTCTTGGATGTACCACCCAACCATCCCTTCTATCAGAAATTGTGTGGATGCACCAGCGCGGTATCACCACCGGTTACGGTGATGGCACTCCGCCCGAATGAGGCCGTCAGCCGTGAGCAACTGCGGCATTCCTGTGACCGTTACAGCGGTAGCCCCGCTATCCCGGCAGTTCACGGCTCCGGGTTTCAGGATGTTCGCGCCATCGCTCCTTCTCCGCGAAATCATCTGGCTTGAGTCTCGGGAAGATCACCGCAGGTTACGGTGATGGCGCTTTCCGTCCGTACGATTCTGTTAGCCGTGGAGCCATGGCAGCATTCCTGTACCGCATGCGCTAACCACCTGCTAGGTATGCATAACTGAAAGGGTGTTCCCCCTACCCATGTGGGTAGGGGAACACTCCTCTAGTAAGGAGGATTTACCAGATACTTGCGAAATCGAGGCACCATACGCCCGGTAATCTACCCGCCCCATCTCCTCGAATACCTGCGGAGCCTCTTCAACCTTACGCGGCTGAACCAGCGGAACAACGAGCCCATCGGCGCCGAACTGGAACGCCTCAGCAAGATCCCGGCGAGTACCAACCAGCAGACCTGAGCACGCGAATCCCATCAAGGACAATCTTCGCGATAGACAGTTCCATCTTCTCCGGGCGGAAGCCCCACAGCTACTACGCTGCCCCCGCACGCACGCTTTCAACCGCCTGGTTGAAAAGCGACCTTCGATACCGCGGTTACAACGGCGGCTTGTGCTCCCCCGCCAGTCACCTCACGAATCTTCGCTGGTACATCCTCAACCTCACGACCGTTAATCGTGACGTCGGCACCGGTTTCAGCAGCAAACTTCAGCTTGTCATCATTAATATCGACGGCAATAACCTTGGCGCCGAAAACCTTCTTGGCGTACTGCACCGCCAGGTTGCCCAGCCCGCCAGCACCGTAGGCGACCAGCCACTGCCCCGGCCGCACCTGAGATTCCTTCGTAGCCTTATAGGTGGTTACGCCCGCGCAAGTAATCGAGCTTGCCTGCGCAGCATCCAAACCTTCGGGGAACCTTCCGCGCAATCCGCCGTGACAAGGGCATACTCACTCGTGGCGCCATCCACGGTGTAGCCCGCATTCTTGACGGTACGGCACAAAGTCTCTCGACCGGAGGTGCAGTATTCGCAGTGCCCGCACCCTTGGAAGAACCAGGCAATAGAGACACGATCACCGGGCTTGAGAGATTCAACGCCTTCACCAACTTCGGTGACAATACCAATACCCTCATGCCCCCAGGACGCGCCCGGAACCTTACCAAAATCGCCAGCCGCAGCGTGCAGAGTCGGTGGCAGACGCGGAATACTCTGGCTTCACGAGCGCCTGACCGTACCCCACCTCAGGTACAGGAACATCAGTAACGACTACTGAGCCATCAATGTGTTCAGGAACAACAACTGCCTTCATGAGAACCTCCAGTGTTTTAGCTCACTATAAGATGTAGCTTTAACCATAAAACGTACATAACAAATTTTCTATAATACGGTGAAATATTTCACTAAATACATGACAATATTTATTATTTTTATATATGTTGGGATATTCTTGCACAGTACATTGAAACTTAGCAAAGGAGCATGTTTGAAGATGCTCATGACAACATGGTATTCACCGATCCGAAACCGGAGATCAACTTATTTTTCATGAGAAAAACTTGGCTGTGCACGATCACGGAATACTAACCCGTTACCTTGGCTTTTACCCCTGAACTGGCATATGACATGATAAAGAATGCCCCACTATGCTCTGACGCAGGTATTAACTACCATTCTGCGGGCATGCTCTGCCACGACGAAGAATACCACTGGGCTATGATACTAGCCTACGGCGAAGGGTACTGGCACAAGGGCCACACAGTGGATAAGCCACAAGACTACTATGACTGGGATGAAAAATACAGAAATGATAATAACCTCAAGCCCTATACGATGGAGTAGAGCCTATTTAAACATCCCCGCTGTGTTTCCCTGGATAATTCCCTTGACTTCGCCGCTCGCACGAGTAGCCTATAGTCATTATCAAAAGGTTCTGCCAATATAGATTCCAGTAAACATTCAAATTCTTCAAATATTAGCTGCGTGGCAGAATCCAACTCATTATTTTCGTGCTGGTTAGACTGGGCGATCCAGTCAAAGATAACCAGCAGCTCATCATTGCTGAATCGGATCGTGCAGTCCCCATCTTTTTCAGCGTAACCTACTGCATCCACTATTCCTTCTCCCTTCCCTCAGTAACAAAACTTTGGCAAGATAAGAGTTATTCATTATGGGTGCATGCCTTTACCTCTAAAAGGGTTTATATTGCTGACGGTCTTATGGTCTTGTTATTCCAAGCCCCAACCCATGTTTGTTTAAAAAGTTGACATAACATCCGCAATACATCTCGCTCCATCAAAAATTTTAAATTTCGTACCCAGCGGTATTTTGTCATTTTTTCTTATAAGAAACCGAGCTCTTGCATAACTCATATTTTTACTTGGTAAGTGCTCGTAAATATCTAAGACTATACTCCTAGGAAAATTCTCTTGAAAACTCCATCTTCAAATTCACTTACAGGATAAAAAAGACCAATAGGGGGAATCGTCTTCCTACCGCCTTCTTCTCGAGATCTCCAATAAATTTGAACGTTAACAGTATTATCAGCATTCATTACTACATCTCCCAGAGCTCTAATTTCGACATTTTAAGATTCTACATTATTTTCGGTTAACATGTTTGTGCCAACTGATTTTTGAGGAACTGGTTCTTATCAACCATACCCCTACAGAAAATAAAACCTCAGATTCTTCTAAACTCAATTAATAATAAAATTTTATCAAACTGTCCATATACGAAACTTTTTAGCATAATCGAACATAGTCTAAAAGACTCAATAAACCATTTTCCATCTATCATACCTTGCGAAGGAAGTCACTGCCCTACCACAAACTGGAGAAGAACTACTGTTATTCTTTCTAGAACTGGGGATTAAAGAACATCGTTCGTCCGATTGAAAAGTTCTAATGTATTACGTTGACCTATGAGTCGGGGAAAAATAGTTACCTTATAAAGGTTAAAAATAAATCATTCATATTTACTTGTAATTTGAGTTACCTGCAACCAATAAATTATGGTGAATTTATGCACATTCATCAATCCAACCATAATGAATATCATTATTAACAGAATAATAAACATCATCTGTTAAAACTTTCTTACCTGCAGTTAGTCTATTTGTTAATGAAACAAAAATACTTCCCTCCTGGAGGCCAGTTCGTACAGCGTGAAGCTCAGTTATAACATTCCCTACTTTTATTTCTTTCATCTAGAATAAATTGCAGCTCTTCACACAATTTAAATATATTATAATTTTTCATCTATAATCTTTCTCATATATTAATTATATTACTCAGTATTAAGGTCAATTTTATACCTTTGCATGAGTACTAATATCGCGTTCCACCACCATTATCGCATTTGTTCATTTGCCGTCTCAATCGGCCACCTCATGGAGGGATACTGATTTGTGGTGTGAATATTATTCAGGTGGCTTTTTGGAGTATTTAACGAAAAACAGTGCATATTTTCCGGTAGCCTGAAACAGGTGAAAGCCGAAACCTCCTGAGCGTAGAGATCATACACTACCTGCGCAGGCTACTATTTGCTAATTTCCATAGCCTGCTACAATAAATGTAATACCTAATGCTGAATGTATCTTTTAATGTTAAAGAACTTATATTAACTTCTTCAAATTTTTGATTTATCTTTCTCAAATGAATATTTGTACATCTTCCTACTTAAAATATCAAAGAGATATCCATAGAAATAGTCACTGTTATTTTCATCTTCAACAAAATCTGTAATATAAATATTTTTGTGTATCTACATTTAAATAGTCTTTTATTTGTTTAAATAAATTTGGAAACTCAATAGGAAATTCTTGCGTCAATTCTTTAATATCATCAAGAAAGACCTCATCGGGTATATTGTTTAATATTATTGGTCCATTTAAATTCTTTATTTTTAATTTAATAACATAACTTTTTCATCAAAAATTATTGTATGTGTCAAAAATTTCATTTACATGCATATTTTGACGTTTCTTACGCATGGGTTATGGTACTACTGTCGAGTAATTTTCGCTCTGCTTCTCTTCGTCTCTCATAATTCTAACCAAAGCTAACATTGTCATGGTACCTTTACGTGAAATTAATACGTTTACTATAGCCCCTATCTTGTCTACTATAGCTGGTTCTGAACCCATTTTTGGAACAGTACCATACCCCCTCAAAAACATGTCAGCTTACCTCATCACCTTCGGCGCAAAGCCATAAAGAATCTTCCCCTACCCGCAAGACCTGTGCCATGCTTTCAGGCAATCTGAAAGGTGAAAGTAAAGGCTACCTGAGAAAACTATTAGGTTTAGCAACCTAGCTACTCATACAAACAAATGCTACATATATTAAATATACCTTTATATTTAGCATTTGTCAATATTTCTAACTGCTCATTAGCTAATTCCAGTAGCGAATCATCAAACTCTAAAGATTTTGATTTTCACAAAAAGAATTATGGAAACAACTTCCCTGGATAAACTTGATCTAACAGAAGTTTCATATAGAACATCTTTTATCTTCTATCGTAGAACGGTTTCATCGTTAAATTTATTAATAGCTTAGTGAGATTATTCCATTCAAGATCAATGGCGTATTTATTACTGCTTCCGTCTTTGTTATAAAATCATACACTGTTTTATAATGGCGAATATCTGATTTTTCCAATACTTCATTTCCGCCCATTGCCAAGATGGCAAAATAAATATCTTCCAAAATATAGTTCTATGCAATACTATGATTGTAATTTCCTTCAAATTTTATTGTCAGGAAATAAAGGTAATGTGTCTATCGAGAGTTGGTGTTGTTTGTTTACCAATAGGCTGAATACAAATCTTCCAGTGTTCCAGTGTTCTTTTTGACCTAATAGAAAATTTCTTTTTCCAGTCTGCCGATATACTTTTTCCTGCGCTGCTGTTTTGCAGTTGTTTTTAATTAAGTTGATCAGTTCAATATGGTTCATTAGTTCTCCAATCGTTTATTTAATTAGAATTTAACTTTTTAATTCCGTCAGGTATATTTCGTAAAAGCTGGCCTAAGGAATTGCCAGCTTTTTCCCTGATTATCAGATGGTGCTATTGCCCCAAATCGGTAGTATCCCTTTTTGTATCTATTATTTTTGGTGCAAACCACCAGAAATTAGCTAGAAGCGACCATCTACTTCAGGGAGATAGGAAGAGGTTGTCTGAAACGTTTTTCATACGGTATTACGGTTTGGTTGGCTCTTGACCCAGCCTATTCGCTTTTAAGAATAACGATTCTTAAATAAAGAACTTTTCTGAGAATTTAATTTCTCAGCAGAATAATTCCATAATTTCTGCATTATCCTGTCTACAAGAGATACATAAAATATTATATTTTTATCTTATCTTTATCTATTTTCATTTAATGCTAATTTTGAAATCCCTTGATAATAGAGTCATATACATTTGCTTGTATGATTTCAAAATTTTTATCTAATAAACCTTGAATTTTTATTTAAAATTTCTTGAATATTATGATTAAATGGCTTATCAATTTCATCAGATACTTCACCTGTACCTATTTCAAATTCTGAGTATACATTTAACAAAAGAGAATATTCTTCAGGCGGAAGTGTTTCTTTTTAATTTTTTCATAATATGAAATAGTATTTGCTGCTAACCTAAACATGACAATAATCATATATATAGTACATATGCAAAAAGATTACTATTTTCATCTTTGAAGAACTATTCAATGAGGTTACTTTTACCTTTTTGAACTTCATGAATCAAATTTTGAGTGATTTTATCATTCAATATTTTGCTATATAAACCTCACTAAATTTCTTTTAAGTTGATATTTTTGACCGTGCGAACAATATTTATTAAAAATACTTTTTCCACCAATCCTTGTCAATTGTTTGATCATATGTTTATCTGCTTGCAACTTATTCATCATATCTAGTTTTTATCTATTGTATCATACGTTTATCTAATCAAGTAAATTCAGATAATTTTCTGCATCTTCAACTGTAAACGCTTAATATTTGGCGCAATTATTATAAACTAGAACGGTCAGCAGGATTTTGATAATAAAAATTCAGTAGGATATTATATTTATTCGCAATATTTTGAACGGATCATCGTTTTTCATTGCAGGTAAACGAGCATACTTTCCTTTAAATACAATGTGATGTTAATGCATTGATTATATATGGATTAATTATTACGCCATGGTTTTTAGAATATCAGCCAAGATAAACATAAAAGAATCATCCAAATGTTTATGTTGAGCGCAAACGAATAACTCCCAGCAACCCAGATCAGGGTCCTGTCCTGACTCACAGATCACCCCCATCTCAGGCTCATATTACCGCTTCAGATTTCGTAATGCAGCCGTCTCTTCATCAAAATACTGGTTCTATAATCTGAAAAAAATCTGAACAGCTGTGCGAATTCCAATAAACCTACGCGGCTTTTCAGACGACAAAAGAGGCCGAATTCGTAACGGATGACAAATTTACTCTGAGTCTTATAGATACCACGACGTAGCTTGTCGCATTCCACCAGATTGATGCTGCCGTTGGCAAACACCCGTTTGGTCAACTCGTTGTTGTAATCGTAATAATATTGCTCGGTACGGCCCAACACGTCGGTTACCTCGGTATAGCCGTCGTGATAGGTAAAACGCCATTCCTCGCCCAAAGAAGTCCAGTTGCGCAACACCTTGCCGGTCGGGGTGTAATGGTCGTATTCGTATTCCGATACCAATCCTGCCGCATCCGTGTGCGACACCGTCAGATTGTTTTTATAGCCGAAGCTGCGTTTGACGTTGCCGTCGCGGCCGATGATGCGGACCAAGTTACCGCTGCTATTGTATTCGTAGCGAACCAGCGGACTGCCGACCCGGACCGGTTCACCGAAGACGGGCAAACCCTCCAGCAGCGACACCGACAGCAGCCGCATTTTGGCAGACTGCTCGTCCGGGCTTTTTGCTGAACCAAATCCTGTTCGCTTTCGAACAATACCGGTTCCTCATCGTCTTCATCGACTTCCGGCAGCGGGAACAAACGGCCTTGATCGTCGATATAGGCCAATCCCGCCGTATCGCGGATGATGCGTTGGCAACCCGGTACGCTCCAGCCCTTGCCGAGCCAGCCGATACCGTCTTGGTCGGAATAATAGCTGCGGCTCCAGACCAGCGGCAGGATGCCTTCAAAAGCAAAGTCGGTTTCACTCTCCAAAAACTTCAGCCCGTGTATCGATTGACCGGACGACCGCAGCGGCGGCGCTTTGCAGGAAATACAGGGTTTGGGCGGCAGTTTCTTCTTGAACTTGTTGTTCATGTGGAACATGTCGCCGGCGCGTATGATGTGGCGTTTGCGGATTTTAACCGAAGAAGAATGCATCATTGGCCAGGCGGGTTTGGTGGCGGTGCGGGAAAGTACACCCTTGCGGCCGGACAGGGCGGGTTCGTCACCGGTAGTGCGGTTGGTTTTACTGGCTTTGAAGACGAAAGGCGGGCTTGCGGTTGAGGCGTACGTCTTTGGCGACGGTCTTGGCGCCGCCTAAGTCGGCAGAAGAGCGGAAGGGATGGGCGGTGTGACGAGGTGGAGCAGGGAGGGGCGGCCAGCGAAATCGGGGAAGGTACAGATTACATAGAAAGTCACTGCTTTTACGGGCGATTTTATTAAATGCCATGGCGGCTTGCTCCTGTTGAGAGTGGGGGTCGTCTGAAAATTTTTCAGACGACCTTACGAAACGTTAGAGCTTGGGAAAGCCTATGTTTACTCAGTATCTCTAATATTCATATTCCCTGGTGAAATACCTTCTTCTGATTCTACAAAAAGTTCCCATCCTCCTCTACGATAAATGAATTTCCAGTTCTAAATATTAAATTATATAATCCCTCATAAAATTTACCTCCCAAATAATATAAATCTCCAGAATCAGGAATAAAAATAAATTCTCCCCAGTTCATCAATAAGTTTCTCAGTTATCTGCAAAGCCGAAATTTCTTAATTTTTGCCAATAGATTTTTTGATAAAAATATAATCCTCATCATCTATCGAATAGTCAACTAAGGTATTTGTAGTTTTCCCCAAAGTTATGCAGTACCGTAGATGAAAGATGCGTCCATTACTACGATAATAAGCGTCATAGCTAATTGTTAAATACCATATTTCTCTTAGAAATTTTTACATTATCAGGTAACTCCTCTAAATGGTGGGGTAGAGAATCTAAAATAATTTCTCTATTCTCATACCAGCCTGAAGCAATCATCTTTCTTAAAAATCTGAGTGTATTTTCATATGGTTGTTTTCATAAATACTTCTTGTTATTTTACTGTAGTATTTTAGAATGAAATATTCAGCCTTATTGACGCCTGTTTGGAGTCATAGATGAACAAAAGGGAATTCCATGCCAATTCAGGTCCTTTAAATTCGAGTACTGGAGCACTTTTAGTACACAATATGATTTTAAAGGAGGATATAAATTAAGAAAATTTTTGAATAATTTTTGATTCTAAGATGTTTTTAGTTAAATAAAAATAGTCATTAAATAAGATGTCAATTTCCTTTTTGTATATGTCAATAAATATTTTTCCTTCTTCTTCAAGGTAATAAATATTTTGTTGAAATAAATAAATACCTTCTTGTATATTTTTAAAATTTATTAATTTAGTTTTTCTTTAATGTCTTTAATATCATTAAAAGTTTAAGGAAGATTATTGATGACAATGTTTTTGTTGTATAAATAATTTAATTTGATTCATATGTAATTTTACCTCCCTGAAAGATCGAGTTTGCCAGTACTTGTTAATTTCGGTTTATCCATATCTCGAATATAATATTGAGCTGCTCCCCATCACCATATTTTTATTTGCTTTTTGCTTTTGCTTTTCCTACGCAAATATCTTCTTCTACTACAAATATATGTAATTGTTTTCTCATGTCACGTGCGCAGTAGCATTTTCCACTATGTTTCACCTGTACAGAATCGTTAAATGCTCTGGCATTTCCTCTTTGAGAACAGTACAGCGTATCCTTGAACAAAAATAATTCCCAGGGCGAAGCCATACCTGCCGGCCCATGTGGATACAATGTAAACAATATTGTTCCCTTTTTCTAGGACAACATTTTTCCAATTATCCACACCTGGATAGTCCTCACTTCCTTGCCAGCTCAGCCGCTTCACTGGCAGGATCTTGTCCTGCACATGGATCATTACATGTTCCAGGCGATTTTTAGAACTTAACCCTAATGGGTCAGCCCACATTTGACTGTTTTGTAAAGCCCAATAGAGGTTACTAACACCAGCCAACCCAATCGAGTCTTGGTTAATGAACCTTCCACACTCCGGCTCATAATACCTGAAGAAGTTGTAATGCAATCCCGTTTCACGGTCGGCATACTGGTTTTGCAGGCGGAAGGCTGGTATGCGCTATCCGTTACCGTGGTTTCCTCTTTCAGGCGACCCTCAGCCAGTGTAGTTGCCGAACCACAGTAAATTGCCGTCCTTGTCGGTCATTTCTCTTGGGATGCCGATTTGGTCGCAGTGGAAATAGTGGGTTTGCTGTCGGTTTTCGCCGTCTTCGGTTGTCCAATCGCGGACTTGTACTAAAGGCTCGTAAGAATCTGGGTCGGTATAGATATAGGTATACCTGCCGTCCGAGTGGACTTCCTGCAAGAGGTGGCTGCCGTCCCAAACGAAGCGGGTTTGGTTTTCGAGGTCGTCTGAAACTTCCTGACTGGTTTTCAGACGATCTTTTCCTATCCTTCTGCCCAAGGCATCGTAGCTGTACGCCCACGTTTCTTTGCTGCCGTCTTTTTTGAAGATTTCGGCCTTAACCAGTTGGTCGTGCAGGTCGTAGAAATAGTTCTGCACTTCGCCGTCGGCCAGCTCGCGGTGGATCAGGTTGCCGGTGCAGTCGTAGCCGTAGCTGCGTTTGACCGCGGTTTGGCCATAGCCCGCCGCAACTTTGGTTTTGCCTTTGCCGCCCTCTGTCAAATCATTGAGGGTGGCGATTTGCCTTTTTCAGACGACCTAAGGGATCGAGTTCGTAGCGGCTGGCGAGCTTACCCTGTGTGCGGAAGATTTCGCGGTGCAGCTTATCGCGTTCGATGTCGGAGATGACTTCGTCGTCGAGGCTGATTTGGTTGTTTTCATTGTAGTTGAAGCAAACGAGGAGGCGTAGGGAAAAGGTCGTCTGAAAACGTTTCTTTCAGACGAGCCTTTAATGCTTTTATTGGGTATTGACCTAGATTACGGTTACTTGTTATTTTTATCAAGTAATTGTGAATGAAATTAATAATATTATTTTTTGTTATTTTCGGGTAAAAATAACTAAATTTTTCTTCATGAAAAATTTAATTCATTGATTATTTCCTCGTAATCTTGAATTAATCTATAGTATATCATAAAAGAAAACAATACTCTACATCATTAATAAAAACAGTAAAATTTAACAAAAAAACCTTTATTTTTTTACTTCAAACTCTGTTAATTCATCAAACCAATCAGGAAATATTATATTCATTTCATACCTCAATTTTAATTGTAAATAGTTTTAATTAGCTACTATTTTCGCTAATGCTTCCGTATAAGCATCTAAAGTCATTGGCTCTCTAGGCATAATTTCAAAATGCTTTTTATTTTGACCTCGTTGCTGTATTTTCAATGTATCAGGCACACTACTTTCATCTATTTTATGTGCATTAAAGCCTCTACAAGTAACTTCATTGGGGTCATTAAAGACTGAAACACCATGAGTAGCAACTGTATTTTTCACCCCGTCGGGCAAAAATACCAAAACTCAAATCAAGCCGTTCGGATACCATTTTCGGCAAAATAATCACGCATCTGGGCATTCAATACCGTCAGCAGTTTGCGAATACATGCCGTAACGGCAACCTTATACGGCTTACCCTTAGACAGCAGGCGCTGATAAAATCCCGAATAAACGGTTCAAAACGTGTCGCTACCACGGTGGCCATATACAGCGCTTTACGCACCGCAGACCTTCCGCCGAAGCAGCGGCTTTTGAATTTGGTTTCCCCACTCTCCCTCAGGTGTGGGGCAATACCGACGAAACTCGCTATCCGTTTGTGCGACAGCCGTCCCAATTCAGGCAGCATCGCCATCAGCATAGCTGTGGTTATCGAACCGATGCCTTTGATTTTGCTCTGCCACTTGGGCTTTGCCGTCAAAATGCGTGTGAGTGTGGTCGTCGATTTGTTTGTCCAATTCGTCAATCAGCCTGCCAAAATGGGCAATCAGTTGTTTGACGCTTTCGACTTGCGTTTCGTGAACCTGATGCAGACGGTTTTTCTCGGCAGTCCGCATATCCACCAGCTGGTTGCGGCGGTTGACCAACGCTTCCAACACTTCTTCCGCTTCGGTGGGCGGGTGGTAGAGCATGCTTTGCCAACCTTCTTTCTGCATCATCATCTGTGCGAAGAAGGCGAGCATTTGAGCATCTTTGGCATCGGTTTTGGCGCCGCCCAGGTCGGCGAAGAGCGAGAAGGGATGGGCGGTACGGTAGGCGGAACAGGAGGAGACGCCCAGCAGAAATCGGGAAGGGTACAGATTACATAGAAGTCGCTGTCTTTACGGGCGATTTTTATTGAAGGCCATGGTAGGGACTCCGCATTCGTTAAAGGTAGAGTCATATAAAAAGTACAGATAGCTAAGTAGTTTGTATGTAATTAATCATAATTGTATGTGCTGATAATAAAATAATAAAACTCTTCGCATAAAATAAGGTTATTTTGAATTTCATATAATAGATTTTAAAAATAACTAAGGTGAGTATCCTGTTGATCTTCTGGGGGTAAGATTACTTAAAAAAATCATCATTAGTTAAGTATAAAAATAACGCTAAGTATTTTTTTCGTCATAATCAGAATGATATATTGGTTTTTCCTGGTAGGCTCTATTAATGGCTTGATTCAAAGTTTTAGCATCGATTTTACCATTTAGAAAACAAATGGAAAAATTGAGATCAACTTTTTCTAAATATTCTGCATAATTGCTGATAGGAATAATCTTTTTGAGCAAATTTAATACAGCAATTTATAAATTTAGAATAATCATCCATAATATCAGAATCTTCTATAGCATCTAATATGGTTTTGTAAATCTATAAATTTCTTTATTATTCATATTGTAATCTCCTAAAATAATTTAGAAATGAATTCCTGAACTATTTAACACTGGATTATAATTATAGTCACAAGGATTCTTAGGATTTTCAGCAAACGATATTTGTTTGGTGGAGGAGTCTTGAAAACATCAAACACTTCAGATTTACAAATATTTTTAGAAAGAAAACCCTTTTAATTGATCCAGCGTTGAAATGTTATTTTTGATTAGATAGGTTTGTTAATGCTTCTACCTCAGCACACTTGGCTTTTTTTGCTGTTTAGCTTTCTCATGTGCTTTGACTTTACTAGGTAGATGAGCTAAATTCTGATACAATTTTTACAAAATCAAATACATTTTGTTCTCTTTTGACAATCTTTCTAGCGGCGTTGAAACTGTGTTCTGAATATCGCGTAACTCTTCCTGTTGTTTTATTCATACAAGTGATTGAGCCTACTACCCTCCCTTTTTTATTTAACTTTATCCTAAAAATATCAATCTAATTTTTGGGCATTAGGTGCGAACCCATACAGGTTTTCCCCGTCCAACAACCCAATCCGGGTCCTGATTAACAAACCGCCCAGCATCAGGTCTCATAATACCTGAAGAAGTTGTCATGCAGCCCCGCTTTCACGGTCAGCATACTGGTTCTGCAAGCGGAGCAGGAGGGGCGCCCAGCAGAGTGGGCACGGTAAAAATCACGCGGAACTTGCTGCTTTTACGGGCGATTTTATTGATGGCCATGATGGGTTTTTGTTGAGATGTTAATAGATAAAAACAGGGTGCGTGTTGCTGGTACGCAACCTGCATGTCAAATAAGTATGTCATACAGGTTGCAGCTTGCTTGTGGGGTTGTTGGGTCTTGATACAACCTGCGCTTACTCTGAACGACATGGATATGCACAAATTAATTTATCTAACTCTGATATTAAACTTAATAAACTATTTGTATTGAGTTTAAAATATAATGCATATCCATCGGAGTTTATATCAAAATCCACTCCCCATTCAGGGTGAAAAGCATAATTAAATTCCAAACCTATAATACCATCTTTGTAAATAAAAGATAATTCCGGTTCCATAAACGACAGTTTTGATAAGATGAATTTCTCTTTGTTAAGAATGGATAAAAACCAATTCTTAATTTCTTTTTAATTCAAAGGTTCTCAAGCAAGCGTTACAAACAGTCCAATGCAAGTTTTCTTTTTTTATCATTCACTTCAATTTTTACATTCAACCAATCTGCATCTTCATCATAAGAAAAATGTGTTAAATTCATAACCTAAAATTTCTAACCTTATTAAGGTGTTTTCATCAGAAAAATACATAACAATCCCTTTGACTTTATTCTACTTCCTAGCTTTCGCTGCCGGTCTATTAGTTAGATTATCACGCCAGTTTTAGGATTTATAATAGCTTCTAACCCATTGCAATACTTTCCAATGTCTCCTACTCCGGCATCAAAAGTTCCTTTTGATTAAAAATTCTCATAGAGGGTTATTCATTAGGGGCGTGACACCCCAACCGCCTAACCACTCTTCACCACACAGAAAAACAACGACCCCTCACCTCTGTCCACGTATGATGGTGAAATACCAAAACCAACCACCAACCATACACGCACAGGTAGGAACCGTTGCCTTCTCACCGTACCACCGGCCTGAGACCAGCACAATTCACGACCCTCCTAGCACTCCTGACCAACACCCTCACCTGGAATACTCCGAACACTAAACCTCATAAACTCACCCTCACCCAGGGGCTGAAAAGCCACCCTGCTGTATCTACGCCAGAACCAGACCGAAGAGTTCTTAGCCGAAGACTGGAGTTTCTCAACCAACGATCAGCCGCATCCTGAACACGATAGAAACAGCACTGCTACACGTCTTAGCCCCAGCAGTACCGCCCATACCTGAAACCCTGCTGCAGAGTTCTGGGACCGTGATCGTCGACGGCACCCTCGTGCCCACCCCTACAACTGGCATGGTCCAGGAATGCGCCTCATACAGCGGTAAACACCACTGTGCTGGATTCAACCACCAGATTATCTGCACCTAGATGGTGTACCCTTGGTGATCACCTACCCTGTACCCGGGCACAACACGACACGTTTGCGTACCGGTGGCACGGATTGGACAGATTCTTAGACCCGCACGATACTCTGGGCCGATAAGGGCTACCAGGACTAGACCTGATCACCCCGGTGAAGAAACTACCCGGCGGAGAACTCACCGACGACGAGAAACACCTGAACGGCACATCAATCACCACCGGGTCGTCATCGAACGCGTGATCGCACAACTTCAAGTGTTGGCGGGTACTCTCTAGTACCTTCGCAGACCCCTCACCTCGTACCGGAGAGTGTTCTCGTGGTGCGGGCACTGTTTTTTTCTGGATACAAAACCACCCAAATGAATAACCCTCATTGTAGAGGATGAAATGTAAACCAAAAAGTATAATCGCTATTTCTTGATAAAATTTAAAAATTTCTCTTTGGGGTCAAAAACAGGGAATATAGCCAGCCTCTGAAATCATATCCATAACTAACTCACCGTCAAGATATTTCAATCGAGTTTTATCACCCAATCTTTCTAAATCATACTCTTCGATAAAAGCCTCATAGCGTTTGATAAAGTCAATATTAAGCAGAGCCTGCTTGACTTGTGGATCTATTTCCATTATTCTGCTTTCAGCCTTTTTCTCGTTTCCATGAGAATAATTCCCCAGCATATTTTTTTACCAGTCCCGTCACCATTATCCGCCCAGTAGTTATCATTTTTCGTATGTTCAATCAAAGTAGCATGCCCAGTCGCTAATAGCTCTCTCCTAATTGCAGGATTCTGGCGGAATTTTTCAAAAACAGCTAACCTCATGATGTCATCCTTTACCACTTCCCAGTCCGAACGCAAGAGATTTTTCTCGATTGCGCCCCTCAAAGCAGCGTCCATTGGTGATTTCAAGCATGAATTTTTCTTGAATAGCTTTTGTCCAAAAACTTTTTGAGCTTGAAAATAATTCTCCGAAGTTGACCAGATTAGTCCATTTATCTCAAAAAGGGTAGGGAGCGAAATTCGACAGATAGCCATAGCATCATTTACCCGATAAAATTTAATTTCAGCCATTTTCTTCTCCATCTAAACCAAAATCAGCCAATGTTTTGCCTTTTTCAGTCAAGATTTTCTGAACAAAAGGTTCATCCACCTCTAAAAGCAACTTAAGAGCGTCATGAATGCGCCAATAGTTCCTCTCTTTATCGTCAATAATAGCTGTCAAAAAGTCCTCTAAAACTGGGATATATTCTGCATAAACTTCTTTATGAATATCTCAAATCTTTTTATTAAAAAACCAATTTGCGCAATACTATAAGCTGAATGTACTGCTTGCTTAATGATTGAAATAATCGTAGGATATATCCTTTTACGAGCTTCTTGTTCTTTATGTAAATCAGTTTGACTCGCCCAATAGCCAATTAACGCATCTAAAATATGTTTGTTGGTGTCATCATAAGGATGTAGATGATGAGGGATAAATCCCTTCGTTTCTCCTTTCTCAAACAAGTCTATCAAAGTATTCAGACCGTCTTCCACCCCCAATTTGTCAATAGCAATGCAGCATCAAAAACGCACTGCCAAATCATCTGAATGGAGTAAATCTGTAATTTATCAACTCTTTCTTTAGGAACATCTTCTAAATCCAGCTCCTGCGGAATATCCGTATAATCAACATTCTCTGGAATGTCGTAAAGTAAATGATGAATTTCTTGTTCGTTCATTAGTTTATCCTTCTATTCGATAAAATGAAAATACTCTGGTGGAATGGCACCCTTGATTAAGACTTCCCTGTCTCTCTGGGCATTCGCTACATCCCCTCAGCTCTTTCAATTTTTCTCTTTTAATTTTTAGAACTTATTGCTATACACTATCTCATCAAAAAAATCAACTTTACCCGTTCTAAATATTTGGGGTCTTTCTCAACCGAAAAATCACCTGCTGTAAGCATGGTATTTACTTTATCCATGTCCTTTTTATATCATCAGATAAAGACAGTTTCTCCACTTTTTCAGCAAATACTCTAAATAATCTGGAAACAAGCTCATTATCTAAACCAATCAAAGACAAAGCTATGGTAGCACCGGCAAAGTTAGTTTCGCTCATAAATACGGCGCAATCTTCAAGAGCGGCAGCAAAGTGCTTGACTTGTTGTAAAACCTTCTTCTGTAAAAATCTTGAAAACTTTCTATAGTCATTTCTTTTTGTTTCTTTTATAATCCGTCATTTAAAAACCTCATTTCCATAATACATCAACTTGGATGTTAGGAAACATCTTTTTGAATTCTTCAATGGTTTTCTGTAGAATATCTTTTCTAAACCTTCAAAATGACATCCCGCAAGACTTCGTTATAACTGTCATACTGACGCATGACTTGAATTTTGTCAAAAGCGATTTTAATCGTGCCGTCCACCAAAATCGTAAGCTCCAGCAATTTCTCATCTGACCCCTCTTTCCCGAAAGTGTCATTTAAAATAATCAATCGTCTATTTTCTTCCATTTCCCAAATATAATACGATATATAGCCTACTTTTTATAAAGTTACACGGACATGCTTTCCGTCAACTCCGTCTAGAAATATCGTCGGTAAATCTGGATGTTGTTTTTCAACTTAAATTTCTGCACTTTTACTAAGTTCAGGCAAATAACCAAGCTCTCCGTCAGGAAATTTGTTCTCACATAAAATCTTTTATATAAAGACGTCACAAAGTCTTGCCAAACTGGCGAGGAATATTCTCGAACCCCTCGAAAAGGAAACGGTAGCCGTCCGCTCTATCAAATGCCAGTAGCGCTACAGCGTTAGTACAAGCAGGATTGTCAAGTACCGCTTGCGGAAGGTCAAAAGCCATTGTCCCAGTTATAATTGTCTAGCAAGATGAACAGTTGTTCAGAGCTATTTATACTTTGAACTTGTTCTAGTGCTCTGTTATGTCTTCAGAGAATAGAATATTTGTTAAAAATTTCATGTTATTAGTCATAAAAATCATCCTTCAATAATTAGTCTAAATTTTTCATAAATCTTTCCCAAAGTTCGGTGGTTGTGCCAAATTTAGGGATATAAAGGTAGACCCTTATCTTGCAGTATGCCTAATTTTTCTTTGTAACTCTTTAACCTCTTTTTGCAACATTGCAGGAGATTGATTTACATCAATATTATCTAACTGTGCACGAACAAATTCATTATACGTGGAGTGATAACCTCTATGTCTTGATAATGGACTAACACTTGTAGTATCTACCGAATCTGGCACAGGCAAAAATTTCCCATTACTTGCATCATCCAAATCCATACCCATTTTTGTATAACAGGGTGATCAGCCATATCTGCCGGAATGATGTGTTGGGCTTGATAACCAGTCCATTTTTGCCCCTACTAAGCCCCATATCTTCCATCATATTTTTACCTAGTTTAGTTGAACTACCGCCTGTTACAACTCCATCTTGCCCAAGGATAACTCTAGGTGTCTGTTGTGATATTCTTTATCGCTATTTGGATTATCCACTTCTTCTGGCTTCTGCACCTTCTTGCCAGCGTCAGGGGTGACTTCGGGTTGTCCTGCTTTGGGTAGGTCGGGTTCTTGTGCCTTGACCTTCGGAACGGCACTAGCACTAGCTGCCGCAGCTTCAATGTCCGGTTTGACCTTGGTTTTCATTTCTGGCTTTAATCTTGGTCGGATTGACTTCGGCTGGGCGACTGACTTCAATGTCTGGCTTCTTGGTCACATCCACTTCTTTTTGGACGACTGTTTGGTGACGCCACCTCGCTCGGCTTGAGTTGTTAATCTCGGATTGGATTGTCAATGTACTTGTTTTAAAATTTCCATTTTGTTCCCTACACTTTCCAGTATAACAAAAGAGGACGTCCGTCCTCTTAAATAAAATTATGACTCTCGATTTCAGCCAATCCACGAACAATAGCATCCTGGATTAAGTCTAAGGTTGAATCATACCCTTTTTGTTTCCTTAAGAATATCTGTCACTTCTTTGACAATACCGTCAACAATGAGAGTAATCCCCTCTACTGTTTCTCCACTATCGCCCTTTTTCAAATTGTTCTGTCATCATTGTCATTTTTCATTGATTTATCGGACATTGCTTTCCCTTTCTTTCTATTTTCCAGCCATAAACGAAAAACATTATTTCCATTCTCATCTAGCCAATATTGATAATCCCTTGGAACTTTGTCAAGAAAATCTTCATACTCCGCCGTCCAACCTTCTGGAACATGCTTTTTCATAAGAAGCTGGTTCTGTGCACATAGAATAGAATTCTTTCTTATCAAAGTCAACATAGAGACTAGGTAAATACTCAAAATACCAATCATCGTCCTCTGGATTGTTTTTCCCGTTCCGCAAATAACAACTTCCGCAGTTGGTCAACTTCAAACCACAATTTTTCTATTTTATCTAAGAAAATGGCAGCATTATGGCTATCAAGCACATAAGTCCCTTAGCGTTCATCTGGTAACCAGTTTTCGGGCAGTGAATATCCTGCTTTCTTCACATTTTCCTCAACAATGCGTGAATCCAATTCCCATAATTCCCTAAAGCTGACATACCAATTCACACGCCTTTGAAGCGAACAAAACAAATAAACTCTTCATTAAAATCTCATCATGAACCCCCACCTTTATTATTAAATCCCATCATTTTCTTCCATTCATTACCTTCTATTATTCTACCATTGATAGCATGCTCCTCAATCCACTCTGACCACGGAGCCGGCATTTCATAACTTCTTCCTTCAGTGTCAAGATCCGTTTCTTTTGGTGCCATTCCACCTTGATTATCTGGATTCTTTTTATATCCTACTTGGCGAAATCGTGTATTTGTCTGAAAAGTCATAAAACCATTTTTGAACTTCAAATTCAACAACATCTCCTCGGGTCGTATTGGTAAGCGGTTTCCTGAACTCTGTCGCTTCGCCGTCGCAGGCGAGGGTGTGGATCAGCCGTCCCAATATATCGCGTTTGAACTCGGTAATCCGCAGCGGGGTTTTGGCTGTCGAGGTCGTCTGAAAGCGGGGCAGCGTCCTTTTTGAGGGGACAGGCTGTCCGCCCAGCTGCGCCATCAGTTTGGCGGCGAGGAGAGCGTCGTCGCCGAATCTGCGCTGCTCGACCAGCTCGTGAAAAAGCAGCCTGCACTTTTCAGGTAGCCTGAAAGGGAGTGCGTGGGCAGCACATACCCACCCTGCGTTGGGACTGGGGTTGTTTGAACAGAAACCGTGTGCGTGCGTACCGCACGCACCCTACGTCGGGATTGGAGGTTTCATGCGGCTACGGCTTGCTTTTATTGATCAATAGTAAATGTTTTAATATATTTTTAATATTTATTCTTTTTCCTTTTTGAATAAAAATCCAAAAAGAGTAATCAAAATAATTAACTAATTCCCTGCATAAATAAATGACTACATTCATTTTCATTCAAATATTTTTGCAATTTTCCACTCGTCTTTTCAAAAATCAAGTTCATGTAATTAAATAAAATCATATACGAAACAAATTTATTTTCAGTTAATCTGTCCCTCTTGTAACACAAAGGGGTAACAAATTAAATATTTTATCAACCTCACTCTTTTGTATACATCACTTTCACTATGGTAGATAAAGTTTTTATAATGGCAAAAATTTTAAATATCTATCATCTATCAAACTATTAAAAATACATTTTCTAATTTTAATCCGTCTTCTAAAAATCTATTAAATCTATATAAAAAGATTTAATGCTTGATAACAACTTCATTTTTTTATCATCTTTTCTTTTAAGCTCCATCGATGAAATTATTTTTTTACAAACGGAATAAGATTGTTTCTACTAAGCTTAAAAGCATAAAACCCCGTTTTGAAGTTTTATACTACTAATTGACTCATAGTACAAATGAGAGTTATATAACAAATAAAATATGTAACTTTGCCTAATTCTATTATTTAAGTTGGAATTACATGTATCGGATAGTTGGTACAAGGCGAGCGCTTTTGTTGTCAAATACTGTTTTTATTGTGGAAGCTATGAGTATCAATATAAAAATCATTATTAATGAAGATAGTATGTTGTACAAGTGCTCCTCATTGTTATCATTAAGTTTTAAAGCATTCTGAAGAAAATTTTGTTTTTGTTGATATAAATTTGATAATATCTCGAACAAAGTGCTTCTCTCCTGAATCATTTATGTGAAAACATAAATGATAGGCTCCTCCATTATCTTGAACATATCCATATCTTCTATGTTTTGATTATTTCTATACCTGTCAAAAATTTAACCTAGGATTTTGATATATATAAAAACATATAAATTATATTGGATATTTTCACGTTATCTCCTTCTCATTCCTGTTTCTATTTTAACAATGCGATTTAATTTATCTATTAAATTACGCCCAATTCCCTTTGCTCCTTGTTCGTTGGATTTGACTAAAACTCCGCCAGGACAAGCTGTTTCTTTACCGTCAACATCTTCAATATTGGTAACTGAATCTAATATCTTTGCTCCTTCATCATCAAAGAGTAATTTTTCGCCGTTTTCGGTTTGTCCAATTGCGGACTTGCGCCAGCGGTTCGTAGGAGTATGGGTCGGTGTAGATATAAGTATACCTGCCGTTCGGGTGGGTTTCCTGCAAGAGGTGGCTGCCGTCCCATACAAATCCGGTTTCCTCTTCGAGGTTGTCTGAAACTTCTTCGTTTTTCAGACGGCCTTGCTCATCCTTCTGCCCAAGGCATCGTAGCTGTACGCCCAAGTCTCTTTCGTGCCGTCTTTTTGAAGATTTCGCTTTAACCAGTTGGTCGTGCAGGTCGTAGAAATAGTTCTGCACTTCGCCGTCGGCCAGTTCGCGGTGGATCAGGTTGCCGAGCTCGTCGTAGTAATAGGTCGTGCCGTTGTAGGTTTTCAGGCGGTTGTCGGTGACGGCATTGAGGGCCGTCTGAAAGGATGTGTGTGCGGGGTCGAAGGCGAGCAGTTCATTGCCCGCTTGGGTAATCCTGCCCAGTTTGTCGTACTCGAACCGGGTCGTTCCCGGCCGTTGGTCGGTGCTGTGGGTCAGGTTGCCGGTGCGGTCGTAGCCGTAGCTGCGTTTGACGGCGGTTTGGCCATAGCCCGCCGCTACTTTGGTTTTGCTTTTGCCGCCTTCTGTCAGGTCGTTGAGGGTGGCGATTTGCCTTTTTCAGGCGACCTAATGGGTCGAGTTCGTAGCGGCTGGCGAGTTTACCCCTGTGCGGTAGATTTCGCGGTGCAGCTTATCGCGTTCGATGTCGGTGATGACTTCGTCGTCGAGGCTGATTTGGTGCAGGTGTCCGCTGCCGTAATACAGATGGTTGATCTGTCTGCCGTCGGGTAGGGCGGTGGCGGTACGGTTGCCGTTGAAGTCGTAGTGGTAGCGGACGGTTTCGGTAACGGGCAGGTACAGCATGTCGTACTGCGCATCGCGCCAATCGGTGTCGGGCAAACCGTTTCGGGCGTTTTCTTCTTTGGACGGTACTTTCCATTGGTGCTGGGCGATGAGTTGGCCGTTTTCGTTGTAGTCAGGGCAGGGAAGGATGACATAAGAAAAAGGTCGTCTGAAAATTTTCACACGACCTTATTAGGCTGTTGGGTCTTGACCCAACCTACAGTCACTGACACTTTATGCAAATATAGCTTGCATTTTAAAGTTCATCCAACACCCGGATGCTATCCGTGTCCTTAGTAGTTAGTTTTTATATCGACTTCAAAAACTAAGTTTCTTATTTTCTGATTGTATAGTCATACATTTTTTGTGGGTTTTGTCAAAAATATATCCTGTATATGAGTTAGCAATCTTCTGATTTTCAATAAAATCCGTGATAAAATAAATTATCTTTTTGATACATTTAACTCTGTCAAAAGTTGTCTAAACACATCAGGAAAAATCTATTGAAAAACTCTCTGTTAACTCTTTTTATATCCTGAATAAAAATATCATTTGGCATTTCATCCAATTCCATCGGCTTCATATGGACTCCTTTAATTTTAAATAAATTTAAAAATATTAAATACTAACAGTGTCTACTCTTAATTGGGGTTATGATACGTCTCAGTATCCCTGCTCTTCTCGCTCCTTTTCTCGCATCTGCCACACATTGGTTTTGTAGCTCAAGAGATTTAATTTTAGCTCCCTCTTTTTCGCTTCTCGTATAAGTTGACGTTCAGCATCATTTAAATGGTTGCCATCTGGCCCGCTTCTTCCTGCTGGATGTAAATTTTGTATTATTTCATCTGCACCCGCAAGACCTTGTTGCCTTTTAGAAGGCTTTGATGACGGAGAAGAGCCTGCCTCAGCAATCCATATTTGAGAGGTTCCATCAGCAAGTGTTACCCTTGCCAAGGCTAACGTAGTGAAACCATCTCTATTTTCGTCAAATTATCAGACAATTTATCAATACTTCTTGCAAGATCCTCATCATTTTTCTATTTGGATTGGGTATACATGCTAACCCTAGGGATCAATCCAAATCTGAATATTAGACGAAAACCGATAAAGATTATCTCCACCCCACAACCCAATCGGATCCTGACTCACAAACCAACCCGCATCAGGCTCATAATACCTGAAGAAGATGTCATGCGGCCCCGTCTCACGGTCGGCGTACTGGTTCTGCAGGCGGAAGGTTGGTAAGCGCTATCCGTTACCTTGGTTTCCTCTTTCAGACGACCCCAGCCGTAATAATCCCCAAACCACAAGAGGTTGCCGTCCTTATCGGTCATCTCACGCGGGATGCCGATGTGGTCGCAGTGGAAGTAGTGGGTCTGTTGGCGGCTTTCGCCGTCTTCTGCGACCACCAAAGGCGCAAAACGCAGCGCTATCGAACCGTCTAGCGAAGCAATGACATAATGCCCGTCCGGATTTTTGCTGAACCAAATCTGTTCACTCTCGAACAATACAGGCTCCTCATCATATTTATTCATCCCTAGTAGTGGAAACAGGTTAGACGATTGCTACTAGAAGAGTTTGGATTATATAGGCTCTAGACTTTTTATGCCGTCTGAAAAGATCTTTCAGACGGCTTAAAGTCAATGGCATGAAGAAGATACGTGCTTCTTGCAAGCCTTTCACAGGTGGGTATTCTAATACTGCAGTAAGTATTCTACACTGTGTAGACTACAATTTTTTATGCTCCCATTTCCGGCCAAATTTAGCATTTGTTATGAATTCATCAAATGTGTCTGCTAAAAATTTATATATAAACTCAGGATAGATTTCCCAAATACTGAAAATTCTCAGGATGAAAAAAGCAATACGTAACTTT
>BNJU01000442.1_pt1 | contig 47461 bp, 52 predicted proteins | sample 8539281 | NCBI WGS metagenome assembly BNJU01 (sample SAMD00202456, study PRJDB9452) | human saliva metagenome | isolation source: human saliva | place: Japan
CAACGCGCCGTGATCGGCGGAACAAGCCGCCCGCCGCGCCTGGGCCGGTAAAATAGCGGAGACACTGCGAGCAGCGGAGGAAACATGGCAGGCGAATCGTTCTTCGGGGAAGACACCACCAACGAGGACCAGCGCGGCGGCATCCCGGCCGACCTGATCCCGTACCTGGAAGCGGCCGACGAGGTCGAGGACACCGAGGCGGGGGAGGGCACCGACCCCGAGGCTGAGGAGAGCGAACGCGAGGCCGCGCTGCGCGCCCTCGTCGAGCACTCGCTGCTGCTGGGCCCCGATCCCTCCGTCCTCGCCGAGATCGAGGGCGAGGTGGACGAGGACTTCGCCGACGACGCCGCCGAGGCACGCGACGAGCGCGCCTCCCACGAGGCTGCGCTCGCGAAGGCTCAGGATGACGTCGCCCTGGACGCGCGCGTGCAGGAGATCTACCAGTCCATCGTCGCGCGCGCACCCGAGCACGACATCAACCCCACGCTGGAGCGCGTGAAGCTCGCCCTGGACATCCTGGGCGACCCGCAGAACTTCTACCCGTCGATCCACATCACGGGTACGAACGGCAAGACGTCCACGTCGCGCATGATCGACTCGCTCCTGACCGCTTTCGGCATGAAGACGGGCCGCTTCACGAGCCCGCACCTGCTCGACGTGTGCGAGCGAATCTCGCTGGAAGCCACCCGATCACGCGCGAGGGCTTCGTACGCGCATGGGAGGACATCGCCCCCTACGTCGGCATGGTCGACGAGCGCAGCCAGGAAGAGGGCGGCCCCCGCCTGTCCTTCTTCGAGGTTTTCACGATCATGGCGTACGCGGCCTTCGCCGACTACCCGGTCGACGCAGCCGTCGTCGAGGTCGGCATGGGCGGGCGCTGGGACGCCACGAATGTCATCGACGCTGGCGTCTCCGTCATCACGCCGATCGCCCTGGATCACACGAAGTGGCTCGGCTCCACGATCGAAGAGATCGCGCGCGAAAAGGCCGGCATCATCAAGCCCGGACAGGTCGTCGTCATTATGAAGCAGGAGGAGGAAGTCCTCGACATCCTCCTCGAGCAGGCGCGCTCCGTCGACGCGATCGCCCGCGTCGAGGGCCGCGACTTCGAGGTCGTGGATCGTCAGATGGGGGTCGGCGGCCAGATGGTCACGATCCGCACGCCTTCCGCGGTCTACGAGGATGTGTTCGTCCCGCTGTTCGGCCAGTACCAGGCCCACAACGCGGCGGCGGCGCTCGTGGCCGTCGAGGCCTTCATGGGGGGCCGCGGCCTGGACGGTCGCATCGTCGAGCAGGGCCTCATGAACGCCTCCAGCCCGGGCCGCATGCAGGTCGTGCGTCATTCGCCCACGATCATCGTGGACGCCGCGCACAACCCCGCGGGTGCGGCCACCCTGCGTGAGGCCGTGGAATCCTCCTTTGGGTTCGCGCGGATCGCAGGCGTGTACGCGGCGATGGGGGACAAGGACGTCGAGGGTGTCCTGTCCGAGGTCGAACCCTTCATCGATCATCTCGTCGTGACGCAGATGCCGGGCGAGCGCGCGGCCGACGTTGCGCGTCTGGCCGAGATCGCCGAAGAGGTCTTCGGTCCCGACCGGGTAGACGTGCGCGAGTCGCTGGCCGACGCGGTCGATCGTGCAGCAGAGGTCGCCGAGGCCGGGGCCGAGCCCGCGGATCGCAGCGGAGTCCTCGTGTTTGGCTCGGTCATGCTGGCCGGGGAAATGCTGGCCCTCGCCGGTCACAGCCCACGCTAGGATGTCATCCAACCAGGGCGGCCGCATCGTGGCGGCCGCCACGGTTGGGAATTCGTGCTCAAAGGTGGCACGATTGACCATGCGTACAAGTACAGATGAGCAATGTGCAAGGAGGCATCATGAAGAAGCTCGTCAATGACGTCCACGCCGTCGTCCGCGAAACCCTCGAAGGTTTCGCACTGGCCCACCCCGACCTCGTCGATGTCCACTACTCGCCCGACTTCGTGACCCGTCGAGCCCCCAAGGCTGAGGGCAAGGTTGGCCTCGTCTCCGGTGGTGGATCCGGACACGAGCCCCTGCACGCGGGCTTCGTCGGTGAAGGCATGCTGGACGCGGCCGTTCCCGGCGCGGTCTTCACGTCGCCCACCCCCGACCCGATCCTGGAGGCCACGAAGGCAGCCGACCACGGCGCGGGCGTCCTGCACATCGTCAAGAACTACACGGGCGACGTCCTCAACTTCGAGACCGCCGCCGAGCTGGCCGACATGGAGGACATCACGGTCGCCACCGTCGTCGTTAACGACGACGTCGCCGTCGAGGACTCCCTCTACACGGCTGGCCGTCGCGGCGTTGCCGGCACCATCTTCGTCGAGAAGATCGCGGGCGCGGCCGCCGAGCGCGGCGACTCCCTCGAGGAAGTCACCCGTATCGCCACCAAGGTCAACGACCAGACCCGCTCCATGGGCCTGGCCCTGGGCCCCTGCACCGTGCCCCACGCTGGCAAGCCCTCCTTCGACCTGGGCGAGGACGAGATCGAGCTGGGCATCGGCATCCACGGTGAGCCGGGATACCGCCGCGGCTCCATGGAGACCGCCGACAGCCTCGTCGCCGAGCTCTACGAGCGCGTGCGCGAAGACCTGGGCCTGGCCGAAGGCGAGCGCGTCGTGGCCCTCGTCAACGGCATGGGCGGTACCCCCGTCTCCGAGCTCTACATCTGCTTCCGCGCCCTCGCGGCCCTCCTGAAGAAGGACGGCATCGAGATCGCCCGCCAGATGGTCGGCAACTACGTCACCAGCCTGGAGATGCCCGGCGTCTCCGTGACCCTCATGCGAGCCGACGACGAGCTCCTCGAGCTCTTTGACGCCCCCGTGAACACGGTCGCCTGGAAGTAAGCAACGAAGCAGGACAAGGAGAAGCACGATGAGCCTAGATGCAGCGTGGGCACGCCGGTGGATCGAGTTGTCGGCGGCGGACATCGCTGAGCAGCGCGACTACCTGGTGGATCTGGACCGAGCCATCGGGGATGGCGACCACGGCGAAAACATGGACCGCGGATTGAAGGCCGCGGTCGAGGCGCTGGGACAGGCCCAGCCGGGCAGCGTCGCCGAGGTCCTCAAGACGGTCGCCAAGACCCTCATGTCCACGGTCGGCGGTGCCGCCGGACCCCTGTACGGGACCGCGTTCCTGCGCGCATCCAAGGCTGCCGGTGACGGCGATCTCGACGGCGCGGGTGTGGCAGCGGTGATCGCGGGCGCGCTCGACGGAATCCAGGCCCGAGGCAAGGCCACCGCGGGTGAGAAGACCATGGTGGACGCGTGGTCTCCGGCGCTCGAGGCCGCCCGCGCGGCCGCCGAGTCCGGTGGCGATCCCGCCGCCGTCCTCGAGGCCGCCGCCACCGCCGCAGAGGCCGGAGCCGCCGCGACGGAGCCCCTGCGGGCCACGAAGGGACGCGCCTCCTACCTGGGCGAGCGCTCCATCGGGCACCTCGACCCGGGGGCCGTCTCCACTTCCCTCATCCTGCGCGCCGCCGTGCGCGCAGCGGGCGAGGCCGGCGCAGCATGAGCGTGCGCGTCTCCTTCGTCATCGTCTCCCACTCGGCCTCCCTGGCCGCCGGAGTCTGTGAACTGGCCGCCCAGATGGCCCCCGACGTGCACTTCGAGGCCGCCGGGGGCACGGAGGACGGCCGCATCGGCACCTCCTACGACCTCGTGGAGTCGGCCCTCGATGCCGCCCTTGCGGCCGTGGATGGGGACGGCAGCGGCGTCATCGTCCTGACCGACCTCGGCTCGGCCACGATGACCGTCGAATCCGTCATCGACATGAGCGACGAGCCCGAGCGCGTGCGCTTCGTCGACACCTGCCTCGTCGAAGGGGCCGTCGCCTCCTCCGTGCGGGCTCAGCTCGGCGAAGACCTCGACCAGGTCGCCGACGTTGCAGCCTCCCTTGCCCCGCGCCTGGACGAGGCGCCCGCCCAGGAGGCACCCAGCCCCATCGTCGGCGCGCCCGCCGGGGGAGGGGCCCAGGCCTCGTCGACGTGGGCGCAGGGGGACGCGGTCGTCGCGGACCCCGTCGGCCTGCACGCGCGCCCAGCCGCTGCATTCGTGCGCCTGGCGGGCACCTTCGACGCCGAGGTCACCGTGAACGGGGCGGACGGCGGCTCGGTCCTGGAGCTCATGGCTCTGGGCATCACCCAAGGTCAGAGCGTCCACATCGAGGCCAATGGGGCAGATGCCACAGCCGCGGTGGCTGCGCTGACAGATATGCTTGAAAGCGCAACAGCGCAACAGCCAGAATCAAAGGAGACAACGTGAGCGCTAAGAGTGTTCTGCTGGAGCCCCAGCACCTTCTCGACCCCACCCTGGAGCACACCCTCATCGTCGTCAAGCCCGACGGCTACGCCCGCGGCCTGACCGGTGAGATCCTGCGCCGCATTGAGGGCAAGGGCTACACGATCAAGGGCCTCAAGCTCATGATCGCCTCCCGCGAGCTGCTCGCCGAGCACTACGCCGACCACAAGGACAAGCCCTTCTTCGAGGGACTCCTAGAGTTTATGAGCTCCGGCCCCGTCGTCGCCATGATCGTCGAGGGTCAGCGCGTCGTCGAGGGCATGCGCGTCCTCATGGGGTCTACCGACCCGACGACCGCCCCCGCTGGCACGATCCGCGGCGACCTGGGCCGCGCCTGGAACAGCCCCCACATGGAGAACCTGATCCACGGCTCGGACTCTGTGGACAACGCAACGCGCGAAATCTCCCTGTGGTTCCCGGAGATTTACTGACTCGCGGCTAACCTGCAAGGGTGTACCTCAAGAACCTGACGCTGCGGGGCTTTAAGTCCTTCGCCAGTGCGACCACGCTCGCCCTCCAACCGGGCATCACGTGCGTCGTCGGCCCCAACGGGTCGGGTAAATCCAACGTCGTCGACGCTCTCGCCTGGGTCATGGGCGAGCAGGGTGCCCGCGCGCTGCGCGGCGGACACATGGCGGACGTGATTTTCGCGGGGACATCTGGGCGCGCGGCGCTCGGGCGCGCCCAGGTGGACCTGACGATCGACAACACTGACGGGCTGCTCGACATTGAGTATTCCGAGGTGACGATCAGCCGCACGCTGTTTCGCGGGGGCGGCTCCGAATACTCCATTAACGGCACTCCGGCGAGGCTGCTGGACGTGCAGGAGCTCCTGTCCGACACGGGCATGGGTCGCCAGATGCACGTCATCGTCGGCCAGGGGCAGCTCGACGCGATCCTGTCCTCCACGCCCGAGGAGCGTCGCGGCTTCATCGAGGAGGCCGCTGGTGTCCTCAAGCACCGCCGCCGCAAGGAGCGCGCGCTGAAAAAGCTGGCCGACATGGACGCGAACCTCGTGCGCGTCCTGGACCTGACGAACGAGATTCACCGCCAGCTGGGGCCCCTGGCACGCCAGGCGCGGGTGGCCCGGCGCGCGTCCCTTATCCAGGCGCGCGTGCGCGACGCGAAGGCCCGCCTGCTCGCCGACGACCTCGCATCGGCCCTGTCGAAGCTGTCAGTTCTCGAGGCATCGGACGAGTCTGCGGCCGAGCGCCGCGCCTCGCTCGAGGAGCAGATAAGCGCCGCGCGCGCCGAGCTTTCGCGCCTGGAGGACGCTGAGCGCGCGTCCTCGCCGGCGCTCGAGCAGGCTTCCTCTGACTGGCAGTCGCTCACCACGATCACCGAGCGTCTGCGCGGCACGCTCATGGCCGCGACCCAGAAGGTCTCCCTGCGTGCGACCCCCGAGCTGCCCCCGGGCGGCGAGGACCCCGACGTCCTCGACGAGCGTGCCCACGTCGCCGGTGCCGAGGACGCTGCGCTGGTCGCTCAAGTCGAAGAGGCGCGCAGTGCCCTGACGTCCGCGATTCGCGCGCGCGAGGCCGCCGAGGACGCCGACGATTCCGCGTCCCGCGAGCTCGCACGCGTCAACCGCGTCATTGCCGACCACCGCGAGAAGGTCGCGCGCCTGACGGGCGACGCGTCAACGGCGGCGTCTCGCCTGGAGGCCGCGATCGCCGAGGCGGATCGTGCGTGGGGCGCATACCGCGCGGCTCAGGATCGCGCCGAGGCCGCCGAGAAGGCGGTTCCTGCCACGTCTGTTGTCTCCGTTGGTGCGGACGCTTCTGTCGCTGGGGAGTCCTCGTCCGCGGACGAAGCAAGCGGGGGAGCGGCCCGCGCGCACGCCGAGGCCTCCGCCCGCCGCGACGCCGCGCGCGCCCGTGTGGACGAGCTGCTCGGTGTCGAACGCGAGGCCCGCGCCGACCGCGCGCGCTGGGAGGCCCGCCGCGACGCGCTCTCCCAGCTGCTCGCCCCCGAGGACGGCACCGCCGAGCTGCTCGGACGCCCCGGAGTGCTCGGCCAGTCGCGCCCCTCCTGCGCGTCACCCCCGGTTTCGAAGACGCCGTCGCCGCCGCGCTGGCACCTTTCGCCGACGCCGTGGTCGTCGATTCCCTGGCCCGAGGCCTGGGCGAGCTGGACGTGGCCCGCGCGGCCGGGCGCTCGCTGCGGCTCGTCGTGGCATCCGGTTCTTCTGATTCTTCCGGTACTGCAGATGATCCCGCAGATGGGACCGGCGGGGCCGCCCGCGCCGACCTGCCCGAGGGCGCGACGTGGCTTGCTGACGTCGTCGCCTGCGAGGGAGCCGCCGCACCCCTCGCGTCCCTGCTGGACGGGGTCGTCGCCTGCCCCCTTGAGATCGCCGCTGCCGCGCTGGACGTGCCCGGCGTGCGCGCCGTCGTCACGTCAGGAGGCGACGTGCTGCGCTCCTGGTCGGTGGAGGGCGGACGCCAGGCCTCCTCCGTGCTATCCGTGCGCGCCGACTACGAGGAGGCTTGCGCGCAAGCCGAGGCCGCCCAGGCTCGCATGGCCGAGGTGTCCGAGCAGCTCAGCGAGGCGAACGCCCACCTGGACCGGCGCATCCGAGAGGCAAACGACGCCCTGAAGGCCCTGCGCGAGGAAGACGCGCAGCGCGCCAAGGAAGCCCAGGAGCTGGCACGCGCCCAATCCGCCGCGCAGGCCGCCCGCGCCGAGGCCGAGCGCGCCCACGACGTGGCACGCCGAGCCGACGAACAGGTCACGTGGGCCCGCGAGCAGGACACGGCCGCCCGCGCCCGCCTCGACGGCGCCGACACCGTCGGCCCACCCGAGTCCCTCGAAGACGCGCAAGCCCGCGCCGACGCCGCATCCCGCGCGGCCCGCGAGGCCCGCGAGGCTGAAACGAGGCGCGCCTGAGCCTGCGTGCCTTGGAAGAACAATCGCGGCGCGCCGCCTCACGTGCCCGCTCCCTGCGCCAGGGGGCCGCCGCCGAGCGCGAGGAGCGCGCCCGCTATGCCCGGCGTGAGGCCGCGCGAAAGACGGAGCTGGCCACGGCCTCGGACGTGGAGGCTGCCGCCCGCGTCGCCCTCGAGGCCGCCGAGCGAGCCCTGTCCCGGGCTGCCGCCGAGCGCGACCGCCTGAGCGAGAGGCGCTCGCAGGTCTCCCAGGAGGTCTCGGACGCCCGCCGTGCCCTGGACCGACTGAGCGCGGAGCTGTCGGAGGCCACGGCCTCAGCCCACCAGGGGCAGATCGCGGCCGAGCAGACGCGCTTGCGCGTCGAGGATCTGCAGCGTCGTGCCCTCGAGGAGCTGTCCCTTGAACCCGAGCAGCTGCTCGCCGAGTTCGGGCCCCAGACGCTGGTACCGATGCTGCCGCTCGACCCGGATGAGGTCGACAAGGCTGCGGCCGCCGAGCCGAGCGCGTACGTGCGCGCCGAGCAGGAACGGGCCCTTGCTAAGGCGCTGAAGGACTTGGAGAAGCTGGGGCGCGTCAACCCGCTGGCGCTTGAGGAACACGAGGCGCTGGCCTCGCGGCACAAGTTCCTGGTGGATCAGGTGCAGGATCTCAAGGCGTCGAAGGCGGACCTGCTGCGCATCGTGCAGGACGTGGATCGCCTGGTGGAGGAGGCCTTCGCGTCGGCGTTCGCCGAAACGCGCGAGCAGTTCGAGCACGTGTTTGGCGTGCTGTTCCCGGGCGGGGTGGGTGACCTGGTGCTCACCGACCCGGACGACATGCTCTCGACGGGCATCGAGATCGAAGCTCGACCCGCCGGCAAGAAGGTGAAGCGCCTGTCCCTGCTGTCGGGCGGCGAGCGTTCCCTGGCCGCGATCGCGTTCCTGGTGGCGATCTTCAAGGCGCGCCCGTCCCCGTTCTACGTCATGGACGAGGTCGAGGCCGCCCTGGACGACATGAACCTGACGCGCCTGCTCGCCATCTTCAAGGAGCTGCAGGAGACCTCGCAGCTGATCGTCATCACCCACCAGAAGCGCACGATGGAGATCGCGGACGCCCTCTACGGCGTCACCATGCGCGACGGCGTGACGACGGTGGTGTCCCAGCGATTGGCGGACTAGGGGAGTGTACTGTCAAGTGTCGTTGATATTCTCGACATATGAGGAGATGCCGCAACGTAGGCGGACATGGTCAAGTCCAGAATTGTGGCGATAGTTTTGATTGTATATCGTTTGGTAAGGTAAAGAGAATCCGGTTGCGTAAACACGGAACGGCTCGCGGATATTGATATCCATCAGATATGGCTTAGTTGTGCTATTTCTTATTAATTTTATGCTTTCGCGTGTTAGGGGTATGGGCAACCTGGTGCGGCTTATCGATGAGGTCCTCTTGGCTACTGATGAACATTAGAGCGCAAAATGCCTCAGGGTGCTTTGTTCTGAGAAGATCTAATTTGCTATCGAGTTCTTTTTGACTCTCTACAATTTGTTTATTGATCCATTCGTCATTCAGGGACTGTTTTTTTGTGAATGTTCGCATCTCTTTAAGAAGTTCAATTGTGCTCTGTAAGTGTAGATAATCCCAGTATAGTGAGGCGGGATGTTTTCTGCTGAACATTGGAATGAGGCGTTGGATAGGATTTTGCTGCTTGATTCCAAGGTTTGAAAGGTAGTCCATGTATATCCGCCGCTCAATTGTGACTTTCGTTGAAAATGATGGCGAATTGAGAACTATGGTGATTACGAGTATTAATGTGACGATTAATGTAAGGAAGATTAGGAAGAGCGTATATTGTGCATAAAATAGACAAAATATTGTCAAGAATAGAATGGGAATTAAGAATGCTGCTGATAGGAAAATTACGACGGATGTCACGATGTTGCCAAAAGGTGAGTAATATCTGGCGATCTTTGAATCGATCCACTTCCTAATTAACATCTCGTTCAGCGGTGAATTTATGGGATGATGTCTTAGTTGTGCTCCTGCTTTATCGTCTGAAATTAGTTTGTGAACTTCACTGTAATCGTCATTGGAGTCTCTATGAATTGTGTTTGCAAGTGTGATTAGTGCAAAGATTGTGGTAAATACTGCGCATGCTGCTAGGGTGTAATTGGTGATACTTGTCTGTTCCATCTGAATCCTCCAAATTTGCTGGGTGAATAATGGTCGCATGATGTTAGTTGTCTGATCGGGAAATCCTTCGGCTTGCTCGATGTTATTCTCAGCTTTTAGCTGATGGTTGTCAATTGGAAATGCCTTTGGGTCTTCGTTATTATATCCTGATTGTAATGTCCTATCGGAACGGGTGGCTTTTAGTTCTCGAGGTGTAGGGACGATATGTGGTGGTCGAGTTGTCGTCACCGCTTAGGGGGCGAGGTTTTTCTATGGTACAGATTTCTTCACCGCCCATTTGAAAGATCGTAACATTTCCGATTCTACCTTTGTTCGCCCTAATCTGAGCGCGTTCATGCGCCTGGATGGGTTTGGGTTGGAGGTGACGGTCGAGCACACTGATTTAGCCCATGAGGCGTTGGCGTTCTGTATCACTGGTGATGATTGGTGGTTCCGACGCTGTAGGGCAGGGTAAGGCGCACGAGCCCTACGTGTTGCGCTCCGCAATCTCTCTTGTGAGTGTGTGCCGCTAGCAGTGCCAGGAGTGTGCTCAGGCGTGGCATCAAGACATGAGTCAAGCGGCCGATCCGCGTGCCAAGCTCTCGCGTGCGGCGGTGCGCTGGGCGCTGACGGGCCTGGTGGTCTACCATCTGACGGTGACGCGCGTCGCCCAGGCCCTTGGCGTGTCCTGGAAGAGCCGCGAACGCTGCTGTCTTGGCCGAAGGGGTGCGCCTGCTGATCAATGATCCAGCACGGTGTGAAGGGGGTGCGTGTCATTGGCGTTGATGAACACGTGTGGCGGCACACCCCGTACGGGGACAGGTACGTCACCGTCATCTTGGACGTGACTCCTATACGAGACCGTTGTGGTCCCTCCCGGCTCTTGGACATGGTCCCGGGTCGCTCCAAGCAGGTCTTCAAAACCTGGCTGGCCTCCCGCCCTGACACGTGGCGTGAGCGCATTGAGATTGTCGCGATGGATGGATTCACCGGGTTCAAGAGCGCAGCCGCCGAAGAACTCCCCGGCGCGAGGGCGGTCATGGACCCCTTCCACGTCGTGCACCTGGCCGGTGATGCTCTCGATGAGTGCCGCAGGCGTATCCAGCAAGAACTTCACCATCGGCGCGGGCGTGCCACGGATCCCCTGTACAAGGCCCGCAGGATGTTACACACCAGATCTTGCCTGCTCACGCCACGCCAGCAGCACCAACTACTCAACCTGTTTTTCCGGTGAGGAGCACGTCGCGCTCGAGGTCACGTGGAGCGTCTACCAGAACATCATCGACGCCTACCGTGATCCCAACAAAAATCCGCGGTAAGGCCCTGATGGAAGCCGAAATCAACACCCTGACCTCCACGCGTGTACCGAGGGGTCTGACCGAGGCTCGTCACGCTGGGCAGAACGCTCAAACGCCGAGCCGGGGACATCCTGGCCTACTTCGACCACCCCACACCTCCAATGGTCCTACCGAAGCGATCAACGGCCGCCTCGAACACCTACGCGGCTCCGCCCTCGGATTCCGTAACCTCACCCACTACATCACCCGCTGCCTCCTCGAAACCGGAGGATTCAGACCCTCAACTACACCCCCAATTATGAAGAGCCGGATTAGGGGAGTGCCCTTTCGGGGCGGTGGTCGCCGTTTCTGGCTTTGATCGATCATGGTTTCATTGGCCAGCGGACCCGTGAGGACAGCGCTAGAATTTTGTTAACGAAATTCCTGGCGTGGTCGCAGGGGAGGTGAGGCGCCGATGGACGTGCCGGTTGTTGTCCATCCACGAGTGAGTGTGCGCCATCCTGAGCTCACCGACGAAGATGTGATTCACGCCTGGGTGTATGCGGTCGAGTGTGCCGAACGTGTGGACTCGCCGTACTGGCCCGCGTACGCTGCGCTGGGATACGACAGGAACGGGAGGCTGCTAGAGCTCCTCGCAGCGCTCCAGGAAGACGGCAGGATCCTCATCTATCACGCGATGACTCCGCCTTCAAAGAAAATGATGACAGAAATATTTGGACCCGGGAGGAGAGGGTAATGAGCAAGAAACCAGAAGGAACCTACCGTCTTGCTGGAGGGATCACCGTTACCGACGCTGATCTTGAAGCAGATGCTCAGCGCTTCGAAGCGGGCGAATGCGACGGATCGTGGAAGGTCCTGCCGGGTCGTCCGCAGCTCTTCGGCGAGGACACGATGCCGGTCGGCACGCGCCTGCCCGAATCCCTAGTCCGAGAGCTTGACGAGGCGGCAGGGGAACTCGGACAGACCCGCAGCGAGCTTGTCCGTCGTTTCATTTCTGACGGCCTGCTGGCGCTGAAGGCATAAAGCAGTGGGGATCCCCTGTCGCAATGCCGAGGAGATCCCCACTGATGACGCCGAAATCCGCCGCTCTCAGGCCTCGACCCTCGTTAGCGTGCCGTGCGTGAGCTCGTAGATCGTGTCCACGTAGGGGAGGATCGAGCGATCGTGCGTCACCATGATGGCGCTCTTGTTCTTGGACTTCACTTCCTTGCAGATCAGCTGCGCGATCTCCTGGCCGCGGTCCGGGTCTAGCTCGCGGTTGGCTCGTCTGCCAGGATCAGCTGCGGGTTGCCGATGAAGGCGCGAGCGATCGCCACGCGCTGCTTCTGGCCGCCCGACATCTGACGCGGGTACTTGGCGTAGGAGGCCTCAATACCCAGGTCCTGCATGAGGGAACGGACCTCGGCCTGACGCGCGGCCTTGTCCTTCTGACCCTTGAGCTTCGCGACCAGCTCGAGCTGATCGCCGATACGCATGTAGGGCAGGAGCTGGTGGTCCCGGAAAATGAAGCCCAGCAGCTCCAGGCGCTTGCGCGTCCACTGCTTCTGGCTCAGCTGGGTGAGGTCCTGGCCGGCGATGGAGATGCGCCCCTCGTAGGCCGAAAGCAGCAGGACATCGGTGGACAGGAAAAGCTATCCGGAAACGTAGTGCCCCTCATAGAGCATTCTTCCGCTGGATGACGATACATGACGGCGGTCTCCCAGCGCCTGGCGGACTAGGGGAGTGTACTGTCAAGTGTCACTGGTAGCCTTAACGCATGGTGGAACGATGCAACGCAAGTGGGCAGGACCAAGGCGACAGCTTCGACAATAACGTTGACTGGGCAGCTTTCAGCGAGCTGAGGAGCCGATGCGATGACGTCAGTGAACTGTGGCTCACGGACGCCGATATCTACGACGAGAAAGGTGCTCCGACAGCGCTTGGCGAACGAAGCATGACGGCCCACGAGGCATGCGAGACCGGTGTCTATCATCTTGCGGGTGGTTGCGTCGTCACCGATGCTGATCTTGAGGCAGACGCGGCGCGCTTTGAGGATGGGGAGTGTACCAGTGAGTGGAGGACCGTATAGGAATCGCTATTCGTATCGCACTATGAAGAGCCAGTTACGCGCGTGCCAGTTGAGAGACTCTGGACCGGGAAACGCCCATGATCCAGGCAGTATCGTCAATGGACAGGCCTGAGGCGCGCAGTGAACGAGCGACCTCGCGGGATTGAGCAGCAGCGGCTGCCTGGGCATCAATGGCATCTTGAGTCGCAGCCTTTGCTTGTTTGACGGACTGTGCCTGTGGGATAGCTGGAATGATGGTGATATCCCAGTCCCTGTGGTTGACATCTGGGTTAATCGTGTCCAGGTAATCGATCACTTGCTGTCGGGCGTCGGAAAGGCGTCGGACCTGCGTCATTGCATGGTCGCCGTTGAGGAGCTCCCAGCCGCCACCGAGCTTGCTTTCCCATCGTTGGGCGGTGACGATAATGCTCGTCATTTCTGTTTACTCCTTTCGATAGCTCAAGGGCTTGTCGTGTTAATGCGGGCGACACTTCGCGGGTCTGTGTAATAACAACTGTGATACCGTCCTTCGACCAGACCTCATGATCCACTTTTCCTTGGCGGGCGACGAAGCCAGCCTTGAGGAGCTCTCGCTTCAGCTTGCGGTATGGCATTGGTCGCGTCATGACACAAGTTTAGTCCCCCTAAACTCGTTGGGCAATCCGATTGCGGTGATTGTCCGGTAGGTAGGGGTTGGCCGTCCTGCGAAACGCGGGCGGGGACCCGTCGGTCCCCGCCCGCGCCTGCAAGCCGTGCGTCCCGCCGCTGCGGGAGGCTCGCTCTCAGTCGTTCATGAAATGACGCTCGTCCAGGATCTGTGCGCCGCCGCCCACCAGCGAGGGCAGGTGCTCGTTTGCGTGGTGGCCGCAGAAGTACAGCTGGCCACCCGAAGGCATCGTCGCACGAACCCAGGCGCGAGCGCCGCAGGCGTCGCAACGATTCGCCGCGTTCAGCTGCGGCTCGTCCAGTACGGGGCGTTCAAGAGTCTGTGCGTTCATGCTTCCATCACACACCATCGCCTGGCGCCTCGCACCCCTGTTCACCCGGGGCGCAATCACTCGACCGTACGCCGATACAGCAGTACGGGGGAGTGGAAAACCCTCCAACCTCAGCCTCGATCCGTCCCGAAAGCGCGCCCACCAGCGGGATTCAGCCCCGGCCTCGTCAATCGTGGAAAGCATCCCAGAACCCGCGCCACGCGCACCGTTGGCCACAAACGAGCGCCCACCCACATATGATGCACCTCGTGACTCCTACCGACGCATCCGACTACAACGCACGGCACCTCTCGGTCCTCGAGGGGCTCGAGGCCGTGCGCAAGCGCCCCGGCATGTACATCGGCTCGACCGACCACCGGGGCCTCATGCACTGCCTCTGGGAGATCATCGACAACGCGGTCGACGAGGCCCTGGAAGGTCACTGCGACACGATCGACGTGCGCCTGCACCCCGACCACTCCGCCTCCGTCGCCGACAACGGCCGAGGCATCCCCGTCGACATCGTGCCCGGCCAGGGCCTGACGGGCGTCGAGGTCGTCTACACCAAGCTCCACGCCGGCGGTAAGTTCGGCGGCGGCTCCTACGCGGCCTCCGGCGGCCTCCACGGCGTCGGTGCCTCCGTTGTCAACGCTCTGTCGGCGCGCCTCGACGTGCAGGTTGACCGTGGTGGCAAGACCCACGAGATGTGCTTCCGCCGCGGCGAACCCGGCGAATTCGACGACTCTAAGCAGCGCACCCCCAACTCGCCCTTCAAGCCTTTCGTGGACGGCTCGACCCTCAAGACCGTCGGCAAGGTGAAGAAGTCGCAGACCGGCACGCGCGTGCGCTTTTGGGCGGACTTCCAGATCTTCCCGGCCACCGAGGGATTCTCGTGGGAGAACCTGCTGGCGCGTGCCCGCCAGACCGCGTTCCTCGTGCCCGGCCTGACCATCAACTGCTACGACGAGCGCGGCGAAGAGGAGCTCCACGAGAGCTTCCGCTTCGACGGCGGCGTCGTCGACTTCGCGAACTGGCTGGCCTCCGACGGCCCCGTCACCGACACGTGGCACATCACGGGCGAGGGCACCTACAACGAGACCGTGCAGGCCCTGGACTCCGAAACCGGGCACCTGCGCGCCACCGAGGTCGAGCGCACCTGCGAGGTCGACATCGCGCTGCGCTGGGGCATCGGCTACGACACCATCGTCCAGTCTTTCGTCAACATCATCGCCACCCCCAAGGGCGGCACCCACGTCACCGGCTTCGAGCAGGCGGTCCTCAAGACCCTGCGCGCCGCGATCGACAAGAACGCGCGCAAGCTCAAGGTCGGCGCGAAGGACGGGCGCCCCGAAAAGGACGACGTCCAGGCCGGCATGACTGCCGTCATCACCGTGCGTTTCCCCGAGCCTCAGTTCGAGGGGCAGACGAAGGAGACCCTGGGAACGCCGCAGATTCGCACCGTTGTCAACCGCGTGGTCTCCGACTGGCTGAAGGCCAAGTTCGCCTCCTCCAAGCGCGACGACAAGCAGCAGACCTCCCTCCTCATGGAGAAGGTCGTCGGCGAGATGAAGGCACGTGTTTCCGCGCGCCTTCACAAGGAGATCTCGCGCAAGAAGAATGCGCTCGAAACCTCCTCGCTGCCCGCCAAGCTCGCGGACTGCCGCCTCGAGGACGTCGAGGAAACCGAGCTCTTCATCGTCGAGGGCGACTCCGCCCTGGGCACGGCCAAGGCCGCGCGCAACTCCCACTACCAGGCCCTGTTCCCGATTCGAGGCAAGATCCTCAACGTGCAGAAGGCCTCGACCGCGGACATGCTGGCCAACGCCGAGTGCGCCAACATCATCCAGGTGATCGGCGCGGGCTCGGGCCGCACCTTCGACCTGTCTCAGGCTCGATATGGCAAGGTCATCCTCATGACCGACGCCGACGTCGACGGCGCGCACATCCGCACCCTGCTGCTCACACTGTTCTTCCGCTACATGCGCCCCATGGTCGAGGCCGGCCGCATCTACGCCGCCGTCCCGCCCCTGCACCGCATCGAGGTCGCGGGTAAGGGGCGCAAGAAGCGCGAGTACATCTACACCTACTCCGAGGACGAGCTGCACCGTAAGCTCGCCGCCCTGCGTCGCTCGGGCCGTACTTGGAAGGAACCCATTCAGCGGTACAAGGGCCTGGGTGAGATGGACGCCGACCAGCTCGCGGAGACCACGATGGACCGGGCGCACCGCTCGCTGCGCCGCATCACGCTGGCCGACGAGGAGGCCCTGCGCCAGGCCGAGGACGTGTTTGAGCTGCTCATGGGCTCGACCGTTGGTCCGCGCAAGGAGTTCATTGTCGAGGAGTCCGCGGGGCTGGATCGTACGCGCATCGACGCGTAATTTCAGGCAAAAGTGCCCGCGTGCTGCACAAACGTTCATACGTGTTGACCATATGTCGTCCGCCAGTGTGACTAAAGGCCCGAATAGCCGGTAGGATATCTGCCATGACAGGACTTGCGCAGCGACTCACGCCGCCCGGGTCCGTCCCGTACCCGGGCAATCACCTCGGGTTGCGCTGGCGGCCCATGATCGGCGGCGATGCCCCCGCCGTGTACGCGCTTATCGCCCTGATCGAAGACGATGACAACGCCATTCGGCGCACCTCCGTCGACGACATCGCGGACATGATGGAGGGCGAGAACGGGCGCGACTGGGTGGACACGATCGTCGGCCTGGACGCGAAGCGAAACATCTGCGCGGTGGCGTCCGTGCGCGTCCTGCGAGGCATTCACGAGGCCGCGACCGCCGTCGTCAGCGCCTTCATCCACCCGCACTGGCGTGGCCGAGGCGTGGGCCGAGCTCTGCTCTACTGGCAGGACGGGCGCGCCCGGCAGATGCTCGTCGAAGCTTTCGGCGCCGAGTCCGAGGTGCCCGCGTCGATCTCGAATCTCGTCGATGCGCACATGACTGATCGTCGTCGCCTCTACATCGCGGCCGGCTTCTTCGCTAAGCGCACGTATCAGGTCATGTACCGTGACCTGGCTGGCGGCGAGGTGCCCGTGCCCGCACGCCACGGATACCGCGTCCTACCGTGGAACCAGGTTCCGCAGGAGCAGGTCCGCGCCATCCACATGGAGGCCTTCCAGCAGTCGTTCCGTTCGCCGCTGCGCGCCCTGTGGTGGGACGACGCGATGAACCACTTCGACACGCGCTGGTCGTTCGTGGCCGTGGATGCCCAGGGTGAGGTCGTCGGCTACGCGATCACCGGGCGTCCCGCGCAGCGCTGGGTGGCCACGGGCCGCTCCGAGGCGTACATCTACCTGCTCGGTGTCGCCGAGGCTCACCGCGGACGCTCCATCGCGAGCGCCCTCGTCGGGCACGCCGTCGCCGCAGCATCCGCGTCCGGCGCGTCGCGCATTGGCCTCGACGTTGACATGTCGAGCCCGGACGGAGCGCATAAGATTTACGAACACCTGGGCTTCGTGGATGAAGCCGCCGAGGTTTACTACACGATCGACCAGTAGAGACGGAAGGAGGCGAGCATGAGCATTCCTCTCGCGCAGCGAGCGAATGCCCCCGAGTTCGTCCCCTTCCCGGGCGAACATCATGGGATCGAATGGGAGTCGCTCTCGGCTGCCCACCACGGTGGCCTGTCCGCCCTTTTCGCTCGCATGGAAGCCCGCGATAACCCGCCGTATCGCACCAGCCCGGACGAGGTCGAGGAAATGCTCTCGGGTGCCTCGCAGTGGCGAGGCCTCGTCGGGATTGCCCGCAAGGGCATCGCGGCGGGTCGCATCGTCGCCTTTGCTCAGGTGGTCCTGCGTTTCCCTGGGCGAGTGGAGTGCGTGTGCGTCGGGGGAGTGGACCCCGACTTTCGGCGCATCGGCCTCGGCAATGCGATCGTCGACTGGCAGGAGGGTACTGCCCGCCAGATGCTGGCCGAGGTTGAGGGTGTTGCTCCCGCCCAGATCACCTGTCACGTCGAGACCGGCCAGGATGACCTCGAGGTGCAGCTGAAGGTTCATGGCTTCCGTTGGACGCGCACCTACTACGAGCTGCGTGCTTCGCTCGAGGGACTGCCGCAGCTGCCCGATCTGGGTTCGTACATGAGCATCGAGGCCTGGGGCCCCCAGTGGGAGGAACCTGCCCTGCGTGCGGCGAACCGCCTCAACGAGTCCGAGTGGGGTCGGCCCCCGCTCACTCAGGAGCAGTGGATGCAGGGGCGCACGGCCTTCGCTCCCGAATGGTCGTTCGTCGCCGTCGACCGCACGGGGGGATCGCCCCCGCGTCGCCGGCTTCCTGCTGGCATCGTGTTACGAGCAGGATTGGGCGGCTCTGGGCTGGCGCGAGGGGTACATCGACCAGCTGGGCGTCCTGTCCCAGTGGCGCGACAGTCGCGTCGCGGACGCACTGATCCTGGCGTCGATGTGGGCGCAGAAGCGCGACGGCATGGATCGCGCGGGCACGGGCGTGGGCTCCGCGAACCATACGGGCGCGCTCGCCATCTACGACTACCTGGGCTTCCGTACGGTGGGCCAGACGAGGCTGTACGCAATCGAGATCTGACTGTCGTTTCGCATGGTGGACGTTTCCGCGCATTCCCTTGTGTTATCATCGTTACTTTTTCTTTGTCGGTGGGCGCTGTTCTTCCTTTTTCTTTTCAGTTTTCACGTAACCGCTCCCTAGGTCCTAATCGTCTGACCAATTAAATTCTTAGGCTCACTGCGGAGGACCGCGAGCGTCCTCGGCGCCACGCGCGCCCCATCTCCACAGTGCGGAGCCAGCATGACTACGAAGTCGTCAGCACCAACCAAGTCCATTCCGCCTCTGGTCATTCGAAGCGCCATCGTTGCCTCCCTCGGCGGCCTGCTCTTCGGCTTTGACACAGCGGTCATTTCCGGCGCGGAAGAAAAGCTCACCAAGCTCTACGCGCTCTCCTCCATGGGGGAGGGCATGATCGTTGCCATCGCAACCATCGGCACGATCTGCGGTGCCATCGTCGCCGGTAAACTCGCCGACCGCTTTGGCCGTAAACCCATCCTCTTCTGGATCGGCATTCTCTTCGGCGTGGGTGCGCTGGCCACTGCCCTGGCGCCTGTGCCTACCCTGGTGACAGCTGCTGACGGCACGGTCTCGGCCTCGTCCGCCTTCCCGATCACCTTCTTCATGGTGTTCCGCTTCCTGGGCGGCGTCGGCGTCGGCCTGTCCTCCGTGGTCGCTCCCATTTACACCGCCGAAATCGCGCCCGCCCGCGTGCGCGGACGCCTGGTCGGCCTGGTCCAGTTCAACATCGTCTTCGGTATCCTCCTGGCCTACGCCTCCAACGCGGTCATCCGCGAAATCGCGCACGAAGACACCGCGTGGCGCTGGATGCTCGGCGTCATGGCCGTGCCCGCCGTCTTCTTCCTGATCTTCCTGGCCACCGTCCCCGAGACGCCGCGTTGGCTGCTCGCCCACGGGCACGAGGAACGCGCCGTGAAGATTTCCGAGCGCCTCACCTCCACGCAGGAAGAAAGCAACGAGCAGATCGCCGAGATGAAGGCACAGATCGCCGAGGACGCCGCTGGTGGCAAGGTTGCCTTCTTCACGCGTCGCTACCGCAAGGTCATCCTCATGGCCTTCTGCATCGCGATGTTCAACCAGCTCTCCGGCATCAACGCGATCCTCTACTACGCGCCCAAGGTCATGAAGCTCGCCGGCGGCGCCGCCGTCCTGGGTGACGCCTTCCCCTACATCGGCTCCGTCATCGTCGGCCTCATGAACCTGATCGCCACCATGGCCGCCCTGACCGTCATCGACAAGCTCGGCCGCCGCCAGCTCATGATCGTCGGATCGATCGGCTACCTGATCTCCCTCGGCTTCCTCGCTGGCATGATGTTCGCCTACGAGGGCGGCGTCTTCCAGGAAGGCAGCGCCGCCCCCGTGTGGCTCATTCTCCTCGGCCTGCTCGGCTTCATCGCCTCCCACGCCTTCGGTCAGGGATCGGTCATCTGGGTCTTCATCTCCGAGATCTTCCCGAACCGCGTGCGCGCGCGTGGCCAGTCGCTGGGCTCGCTCACGCACTGGGTGTTCGCCTTCATCACCACGTACGCCTTCCCGGTCCTCACGGATAAGCTCGGCGGCGGCTTCGCGTTCGGTATCTTCTTCCTCGCGATGGTCGGTCAGCTATTCTGGGTCCTGAAGGTGATGCCCGAAACCAAGGGCATTCCGCTCGAAGAAATGGAAGAGAAACTGGGGTTGACGAATGACTAGAATCGTGAACATCGGGGAAGCTCTCATCGATGAGATCACCCGCCCAAACAGTGAACCCGTCGAAGTTGTCGGGGGATCGATGCTCAACGTCGCAGCCGGCCTCACCCGGCTGGGTCACGAGTCCGAGCTGGCGACCTGGTTCGCCCGTGACGCTCGCGGCGACAAGGTGCGCGCCCATGCCGAGGACGCCGGTGTCACCCTGACGCCCGGCAGCGACGGCGCCGAGTTCACGACGGTCGCCCACGCGGCCGTCGACGAGAAGGGGCACGCCACCTACGAGTTCGACCTGACGTGGGACGTTCCTGCCGTCGAGGATCCCGACACTGTCGGACACGTGCACACCGGCTCCTACGTGGTCGTCGTCGAGCCGGGCGCCGACAAGGTCCTGGCCGCCGTCAAGCGCCAGGCCATCCGCGGCACCGTGTCCTACGACCCGAACATCCGTCCCGCGCTGCTGGGAACCCCCGACGAGGCTCGCCCGCACGTCGAGTCGATCGTGGCCCTCGCTGACGTCGTCAAGGCATCCGACGAAGACCTGAAGTGGTTGTACCCGGATCGTCCCATCGAGGACGTTCTGCACGAGTGGCTGCAGTCGGGCCCCTCCCTGATCCTGTGCACGCGCGGTCCCTGGGGCGTCTACATTTTGGCCGCCGCCGAGCGCGACATGCTCGTCGTCGACCCCCTCGACGTGGAGCTCGTGGACACGGTGGGTGCGGGCGACTCGCTCATGGCCGGCCTGATCTCCGGCCTGGTGGATGCGGGTCTGCTGGGCTCGGCCGAGGCGAAGCAGCGCCTGCGTGAGGCCTCGTGGGACAAGATCCTGCCCGCCATCCACCGCGGCATCATCACCTCGGGCATCACGATCCTCTACCAGGGCGCCTACTCGCCCACACGCGAGGAAGTCAACGAGATCCTGGCAGCAGACAAGACGCTGCGAGGCTGACGGGGGGGAGCGATCCTCAACTGATTGGTGTGGGCCCGGCCGGTCGGCCGGGCCCACACCCATATCAGCTGGTCTGTGGTCACCGTGCGAGACTCGGACACGCTTGTCAATGTGAACAAGCGGTCATATGCTTGCAGAGGTCTCATAGTGTTCCATGGAACACGTATCTGTCGGTCTTGGTATTCGTGGAGGTGACGCGTGGCTGACGTTGGCTTCGACTCAGATAAGCACGCACAAACAAGCGGAGATATGGAGAAGGGGGGGCGATCGCTCACTGACTCCTCTCAGGCAATCAGTCGCTTGATGGACGCCCAGAAGGCGGAGTATTGGTCTGAAGAGGAGGGCTTCCAGGCGATGCGTCGCTCGCTGATCTCATATCTGAGGACCGAGAAAGACGTCGTCTCCAACCAGCTGGTTCGTTTTCAGAAATTTGATGGCGACGTCGATACCGCTGTGAGCGCTTTTGAAGCTGCCGAGCAGGGTAATACCGATGAGCTCGCCCGTATCCTTGCGTCGATGGACCCGCAGCCTGCGGGGGCACCCTCATCCCCTGCAACTCAGGCGCCCTCGCAGATCGCGGGCGGGGGAACAGCGTCGTCTGGAAACGCTCACGGTGCCACGACCACGGGCTTCAGGCGGCAGCGGCTCCGGTACCGGCACGAGTCCCACGCAGAACGCGCCGTCTGAGTTCTGAGAAGGAGAGGAACCAACATGGTTGATAGCCCCATGTACGACCGACTCATGCGATTGGTCGCCGCGATCGAGAGCGCCTCCGCCCTCGACGCCTCGGACAATGAACACAACACGATCGTGTGCGGCCTGAACGAGGCAAATAACGTCACGCACCATATGCGCTCCTACCAGGGGTTCACGGGCGAAACCGGCGATCAGATTGATGCGTGGACCGACACGACGATGAAGCAGGTCCAGGGAATCAAGGAAAACCACAACACCGCGATGGAGTACTACGTCGAGGCGCGGCGGGCCATGACGCATATTCGTGAGGAGCGCAGCAGCTGTCGCCCACTCTTATCGACTCCAATCTGCAGAAGCTTGCCGATATGACGCACGTGGCGGTCCCCGTCACGGAGTACCTCGGACCAGTCAACACGCTCGCGGTGTCGGCCGATGCCTACTTCCAGGCGCTTATCGCTCAAGCCAATGCGCAGCGGGAGGTCGCGGCGACGGACATTCTGGAGCGAGCAAACAATACGATGCAGGAGCTGGCTGACGGTTTGAATACCCAGACTACTAATGTTCAGGGATATCTTGATGATGTGGACTTCCGGTCTCCTGAGAATCCTGGCCCTTCGAACTCGACGGTCCGTAGGGACATCGAGAATGGATACCTGAACGTCTCCCCGCACGCTCCGGGCGTGTATCCCGGTGATCGCGACAGCGACTACGGGCGTTCTGACCTGCGTGGCACGGGTTCCGAGCTCTACTCGGATGGCTATGACGAGGGTGGGCCGGTGAGCGGTCGCGTGATGTCTTCGCCTCGCATCCCGAACGAGTATATCACCGAGGGAGAAGTTGGTTCACGCCTCAACCCCGTCACCGATCCGCAGGATCTCATGGGAATAGACCTGCTGCATACCCGGGTGAATGGCGATCGGCACGCTAACGGAACGGTGGGAGGATACACGCCCGCGCCACCCGTTGACCGATACCATCCCCTGTGGAACGTGAACGGGGGTCCTGGCAGCGAGTCGGCGCTTGCCGCTCGTATGGGTGGTGCCGGCGTTCTCGGAGCGGGAGCTCTGGGGATGGGTGCCGCCTCGCGGCTTGGCGCCGGAGGAATGAGTGTGCTGGGGCGTACGGGTGCTTCCGGTGCCTCTGGTAGCGGTCTTTCGGGTGCGGCTGCCCTTCGCGCAGGATCATACTCGGGCCCTGGATATGGAACATACAAGGCTCCTGCGGCCGGTGGGGCAGGGGCCGGTGCGAGTGGCACGACCGCCGCCCCCGGTAGCTCCGCAGCTAAGACATCGGCCTCGGGAGGCGCTGGCCAGGGCAGTGCTCGCGGTGCCGGTGGCTTCATGGGAGGAGCAGGCGTCGGCGGAGCTGGCGGTAAGGACGATAAGAAGAAGTCGGCGCGTCGCAAGTACACGCCCTTCCGCTTTGACGATGATGGAGATGAACTGCCCGAGGGCTACGTGAATCCGATGTCGCAGACCTACGGGTCGGATAAGGACTTGAGCCCCGCCCCGCGAAAGGACGACGGATGGGACCCGCGCCAATGGTAAAGCCGAGACGAGCGCGTCGAAAGAGTAGGCGCGCGTGGGGAACTTCGGCTGCCACCCTCGTCATCGCCGCTGGTGTCACCACGCTCCCAACCGCTCCAGCCCAGGCAGACAATACGATCAGCGCGGCGGACCAGCCGTACTTCGCGTACTACCACCTGGATCAGGCCAGGGCGAAGGGGTATACCGGCAAGGGGGTAACCATTGCCATTGTTGATGGGGAGGTAGATACTACTGCGCCAGAGTTGAGAGAATCGGATATACACGACAAATCAACGTGTGAAGTTACATCTTCCGCATCTTCCAAGACCCATGGCACCGCAGTTGCTTCGATCTTGGTGTCTTCTGTCTATGGAGTGGCTCCCGAGAGTTCTCTTCTGACTTATCAGATACCCGCCCCTAGCAGGGGCGATTCTGCATCTCCTTCCTGTGCTGAAACTCAGAATGGCCTGTCTAAAGTTAGTGTCCCGTGGCTCCTCAACCAAGCGATGAACGACGGTGCGCAAATCGTGAATTTCTCTGCTTCCAGCTCGCTTCAGGGTGACGAACTGAAATGGACTGTCGCGAGGGCATTGACCAAGGGCGTGATCATTACAGCTGCCGCTGGAAATGAAGCAATGGATGAAAACTCATCGTCGCTGTCCCAGTGGTCCGGAGTCGTTGGCGTTAGTGCGATTGGTGTCGATGGTAACCGTCAGGACTATTCGTCGTGGGGGCAGGGAGTAGCAACGACAGCCGTTGGTGGTCCGGTCAAAACGCATGACTTTGCGACGAATCAGATCGTTGAGGCGTCCGGTACATCATTCTCGTCTCCCATCGTCGCCGGTGTCCTCGCGCTCGCCCGCCAGAAGTGGCCGAATGCGACATCCAATCAGCTGCTCCAGCTCCTCGTCACGACGGGCCTCAACCCGGACCACACCTGGAATCAGTACACCGGCTACGGCGGTATCGATCCGGGGGCAATGCTCAATACAGATCCCACGACGCTGCCCGACGTCAACCCGCTCGCCGACAAGGGGAATGGATCCAGCCCGACAGCCGACGAAGTCCAGCAGTATGCGGACGGGGTCGTCAGTCCCCTGCAGATCGTCAACGACAACTCGTATGCCTACAGAGGCTTTGATGAATCCTTGATCACCGATCCGATGGTCACGGTTCCCACGCACCTGGGAACCAGCCCCCGCTATCACGCGAAATAGGCGCGACACAGAAGGTGACAGAGCGGTGGGGTGGCCGGGAGAAATCCCGGCCACCCCACCACTATGACAAACAAAGCAGCGTCAGCCGATCGACGCGATCGCGAAGGTGATCGGCACACCCGATCCATCGCGGCGCTCATCCTCCGCGGGCAGATCCACGGGCGAACCGTCCGCGGACGCGGCGCGCGCCGGCTTCGTGCCGACCCACGCGATATCGAGTCGATCCTCGCCGCGCAGGAAGCGCTGGCAGCGCACGCCCTGACCGCCTCGGCCCTTGGTTGGGTAGCACTCGAAAGGCGTCACCTTCACCGTCGTCTGGCCCGTGCCCGGCAGCGCGCCCAGCGCCGCCGCCACAGTCACCACCACAGCATCAATGGGAGCCTCGACCACCCAGAAGCCCAGGGCCTCGGCCCCGGCGTTCAGCTTCATGCCAGCCATGCCACCGGCCGTACGACCCTGCGGGCGAACCTTCGCGGCGGGGGTGCGCAGCAGCTGCGCGTCCGACGAAATAAAGACCAGGTCCGCCTCGTCCGAGCACCGATCGAAGCCCACCAGACGGTCGCCCGTCCTCCAGGGCGATGACCTCCCACTCGTCGCGCTGCAGCACGTCCGGTCGCAGGCGCTTAACCGTGCCGCGAGCCGTGCCCATCGCGACCACGTCGGTACCCTCGGGATCGAGCAGACCCACGGCGGGAACGTCCGTGTGCAGCAGCAGCGACGACGGCATCGCACCGGCGAGCGACAAGCCCGTCTCAAAGCGGGGGAGCGCAGGCAAGTCCACGACGTCGATACGGTGGGCGACACCGTCTTCCGTCACCACGGCCACCTGCGAGCGGGCCGTCGACGGCAGCTGCACGCGCCAGCCGTCCGACGCCGCGCGCGGACCGGGCTCGAGGGGATCCCCGCCCTCGACGCGCGCGAGAGCGCCCGAGGAGGATAGAACCACGACGCACGGGTCGTCCGGGATCTGCAGGTCCAGGCCCTTACCGGAACGCGACACCGACGGCAGGGCCGCCAGCGCGGCATCGTCGGCGGCCGCAGCCGCCGCGCCCACGGGCGTGCCCGTCGAGGCCAGCAGCAGCGTCCGACGCGGCGTACCCAGGCGATCCGAGACCTCGCGCAGCTCCTTCTTCACGAGCGCGCGCAGCAGCTCCGGATCCTCCAGGATCTCGCGCAGTGAGGCGATCTTCGCCAGCAGCTCGTCGCGCTCGGTTTCCAGCTCGATGCGCGAGAACTTCGTGAGGCGACGCAGGCGCAGCTCGAGGATGTAGTTGGCCTGGGCCTCGGACAGGTCGAAGGCCGTCATGAGGCGCTCGCGCGCGATCTCCACGTCGTCGGAGGAACGAATGATCGCGATGACGTCGTCGATGTCCAGGATCGCGATGAGCAGGGCCCTCGACCAGGTGCAGGCGATCCTCGTACTTCTTCAGGCGGAAGCGGCTACGGCGCGTCGTCACGTCCAGGCGGTGATCCAGGAAGACCTGCAGCATCTCCCTTGAGGCCCAGCGTGCGCGGCTGGCCGCCCACGAGCGCCACGGCGTTGATCGAGAAGGAATCCTCCAGCGGCGTGCGCTGGTAGAGCTGCTGGAGCACGGCCTCGGGGTTGAAACCGTTCTTCACCTCGATGACCAGGCGCAGGCCGTGGATGCGGTCGGTGAGGTTCTGGACCGATGAAATGCCCTTGAGGCGGCCCGCGTTCGCGTTTTCCTTGATCTTTTCGATGACCTTTTCGGGGCCCACCATGTAGGGCAGCTGCGTGACGATGATGCCCATCTTGCGGGCGGTCACGCGCTCGATCTGGACCTTCGCGCGGGTCTTGAACGCGCCTCGGCCCGTCTCGTAGGCTTCCTTGATGCCCTCGAGGCCGACGATGACGCCGCCCTCGGGCAGGTCGGGACCCGGAATGTACCGCATGAGGTCGGCGACAGACGCCGACGGGTTATCCAGCAGGTGAATGGCACCAGCGATCGTCTCCGACAGGTTGTGCGGGGCGATATTCGTGGCCATGCCCACGGCGATGCCCGAGGCACCGTTGACCAGCAGCTGCGGGAAGACGGCCGGCAGGACGTCCGGCTGCATGAACTGGTTGTCGTAGTTGGGGACGAAGTCGACCGTGTCCTCGTCCAGTCCCGTCACCAGGTCCAGCGCGGCGGGCGCCATGCGCGCCTCGGTGTAACGCGGGGCGGCTGGGCCGTCGTCCAGAGATCCGAAGTTACCGTGCCCATCGACCAGGGGAACACGCAGGTTGAAGGGCTGCGCGAGGCGCACCAGGGCCTCGTAAATCGCTGAATCGCCGTGCGGGTGGAGCTTACCCATGACCTCGCCGACGACACGCTGGGACTTCACGTGCCCCTTGTCGGGGCGCAGCCCCATCTGATCCATCTGGAACAGGATGCGGCGCTGCACGGGCTTGAGGCCGTCGCGCGCGTCGGGGAGCGCGCGAGCGTAGATCACCGAGACGGCATACTCCAGGAAGGACCCACGCATCTCATCGGACACGTCGATCTCTGTGATGTTCTCGTCCTTCTCAGGGATGTCGACGACCTGGTCCTTCTTAGCCATACGCGCAATTATTGCGCGGCTTGGCGCTCATTTCGACTGGCGCGCCGCTTCGGGGCACAATTGGGGCATGGACACATGGACCCGTATCGAACGTGGGGGCTTCTACCCCAAGGCCGTGCAGCGCGCGCTGCGCCGCGCTCTGGGCACCGCGGAGCCGCTGGCGACGCTATGCCAGGTGGATACGGGTTTCGACCGCGGATCGGTCTTTCGGCACCTGACGGTCGCCTCGCTGACGGACCGCGCTATCGTCCAGCTGCACGTCGATGAGATGGACGGTGGCTCGGCGACGATCGCAACGGCCGTGCACCGCGTCGGCGACATCGCCGGGTACTCCACGATGGAGGTGTACACGGATCCCGAGAATGCGAGCGGGCTATCCGAAATGACGATTGCGCTGGACCTGAAGGGCGCGCGCCACCTCGAGCTTGAGCCCGCGCGCTGCGACGACCCGAATTGCATGGCCGATCATGGCCTGACGGGCTCGTCTTTCCCCGACGACATGACCTTCCGTATCTCCGCGGCGGCCGACGGTCAGGATGCCCTCGACGAGGCAGTGGTCTTCGTCGATCATCTCGCGGCACTGATGGGGACCCGCAGTGAGTGAGCGCGCTCTCACGCTGGACCTGCCCGGCGCCGATCTGCCCAGCGCGGGGGATCCGGTCATCACGGACGTCATCGCTGGTGCCCTCGCATCGATCGATTCCGCCCTGCCTGGTGCCTCGTCGCAGGCGGCTGACGCCTTCGGGATCGAGGCCGGGGCTGAGCAAGTGCTCCTCATACTCGTGGACGGGCTCGGGTACGAGCTGATCCAGGACCACCTGGGACACACGCCGACGCTGCGCCGCGTGAGGAACGATATCCGCTCGATCCACACGGTCGTCCCCTCGACGACGGCCGCGGCCATCACGGCTTTCGGCACGGGTGCACGCCCCGGCGCCACCAACATGGTGGGCTTCTCCGTCGCCTACGGCGGCGGTGTCATGAATCTTCTGGCCATGGAGGGCGGGCCTGCTCCCACCGAGTGGCAGCCCACGCCCACCTACTTCGAGCGCCTGGCCGCAGCGGACGTGTCCTCGGCCGTCATCTCGCCCGCGCGCTTTGCCGGTTCCGGGCTGACGGGCGCTGCGCTGCGGGGAGCGCGCCACGTGCCCGCAGAGTCGCTCAGTGACCGCGTGAGCGCCGCCCTGCGCGAGCTGCGTGCCGGCACTCCCGTCGTCTACCTCTACTGGTCCGAGATCGATCACGCCGGCCATGGCTCCGGCGTCGGATCGGACGCGTGGATCGGATGCCTCGAAGAATTCGACGCGGGGCTGTCTGCGCTGCTGCGCGGCCTGCCCGCGGGCGTGCGAACCGTCATGACAGCGGACCACGGCATGATCAACGTGGAGCGCTCCGCCCTCGTCGATGTCGCTCAGACTCCCGCTCTGCGCGAGGGCGTGCGTATCGTCGCCGGCGAGACGCGAGCCGTGCACGTGCACGCGCAGGAGGGCCGTGCCGCCGACGTGGAGAGGCGCTGGCGCGACGCCCTAGGCGAGAGCGCCTGGATCCTCTCACGCGACCAGATGGGCGCGCTTATCGGCCCCGGAGACGGCGCATCGATCGTCGGCGATCTGCTGGTCCTCGCCCGCGGAAACGGCGGCATCGTGGATTCGCGGACCCAGAGCGCCTCAGCGATTGCGATGCCGGGCGTCCACGGCTCGCTCACCTCGACAGAAATGCGCATCCCCGTCATCGTCCTGTCGTAAGACGACGTCGGGACATACGCGAAGCGGCCGCTCATATCAGTGAGCGGCCGCTTAACGCGTGCGTGGTTTAAGACTTTGAGCCGAAAAGAATCTCATCCCAGCTGGGGACCGACCGACGGGTCTTCTTCGAGGATGTGCGCGCCATCCTAACGCCCGTCACGCCCTGAGCGGGAACGGAACCGGTCGCGCTCTCCTCCGCCTCGGCAGGAGCGGACTCATCGGAATCCGTCGCCGACACGGCCTTCATCGGGAGCGCGGGGGTCGCCTGCTCCTCGGCCTTCGCCTCGTCGCCCTTGTCCTCACCGGAGGACGCGGGGGCATCGGAGAGCCATGGAAGCACACCCGACGAGGCCGGGGCCTCAGCCTTGGGGGATCGGGACGCCACCGGGATGGCACCCGTCAGCGTCGGACGGGCAGACGGGATCTGACCGGTCGAGGGGAACAGCGTGTCCTCGGCGGGTTCGGACGGTGCCTCCGCCTTGGTGCGCGCCGAGGCGAGCGAATAGATGCGCGCGGAAATCGGTCCCGTCGACGTGTCGGGCTCCGTCGTGGGAGCCTCCTCCTCGCCGGCGATAGCTGCCAGATACTCGGCCTCCTCGTCGACCTCATCGTCCAGGTCCAGGTCAATCTGCTGGCGCTTCCCGCGCACGGCATTGAGCTGGTCGATGATGGCCTCGCGGTTACGCAGGTCCTCAGCTCCCGGGTCAACGACAGGGGCAGGAGCGGTACGCGGCATGGGAGTAAAGATCGAGGCCGTTGGGGAGGCGGAAACCTGCTCGGTCAGCCACTGAGCCTCCTGGTCGATCGCCTCAAGCGAGCCGGAGTTCGACAGGTGCCAGTGGGCGGCGTGCTCGGCCGCACCCTGCACGAAGGTCACGATGATCTGCCAGGGATCCCCGGCCTCGCGCGTCGCTGTCCACTCCAGAGACGACGGGTCGACGCCGCGCGCCGCCAGTCGATCCAGAACGAGGTCACCCATCGTCGGACCACCGTCGCCAATACGAACGGCGCGGGCGCGCGTCAGCGCATAATCCTTCTCGGCCTGCACGGGAGCCTCAAAACGCTCAACCGCACTGACCTCCATGCCGTGCTGCGACGCAATCTCTGCCGGGGTCGCGCCAGCGCGCAGGAGAGCCTGAATGTCACGAGGAGCGAGCGTGGGACGAGCGGGTGCCAGCTCCACTCGCGGACGATCACGGCGCGTCGCGCCGCGGAGCTCATCGGAAATCAACACCGAATAGCGTTCACCCTGGGCATCGGTGAGCACCAGGGACTCGCCATCGGAGCTGGTCCCGAGCAATTCGAGCTCAATCATCACTTCCTCCTCAAACGTCTAGGTCGAATCGTCTCAAATAATGCGCAGAATGTCGCGAAGCTGGGCGCGTGTCACACATACGATGGCACATTACTCTCACAAGTGTTATCCTCCCTGCGCATAGACCACTCGCGCAAACCGGCTCGAGAGGCGAAAGGGGAGAACCATGGCAACCGATTACGATGCGCCGCGCAAGAACGAAGACGAGGTCGCAGAGGACTCGATCGAAGAGCTGAAGTCCCGTCGCAACGACGCCGGCTCCGCCGAGATCGAAGAAGACGAAAACGAGGCCGCTGAGAATTTCGAGCTTCCCGGCGCGGACCTGTCAAAGGAGGAACTGACGGTCCACGTCGTTCCCCGCCAGGAAGACGAATTCACATGCTCGCAGTGCTTCCTCGTGCACCACGCGTCGCAGCTCGACCACGTGGACGCCAACGGCGCTCCCGTGTGCACCGAGTGCGCGATGTGAGGTAGACGATGTTCGGACGCAAGAAGAAGACTGTCGAAGACGAGATCGAAGAGGTCGAGGCCCTGCCTCGCCTGAGCGACGAAGACGCTGCGATTTGGAGCGAGCCCGGCCCGCGTAACTACGGGGAGGTCGACGCATCCGACGGCTACGTCGACATGGGGTCCATCCTGTTCCCCGCAGTTCAGGGCATGCAGCTGCGCACCCAGGTTGCAGACGACGGCACGACCGTCCTGCAGATCCTCGTCGTGCTCGGAAACTCGGGCATCCAGATGAGCGTCGCAGCCGCACCCCGCTCCGGCGGCGTGTGGGAGGAGCTGCGCGAAGAAATCCGCAAGGGCTTCGAAAATCAGGGTGCCAAGGTCGCCGACTACCCGACGCGTTACGGCAACGAGCTGCTCGTCGACATGCCGATGCAGATGCCCGACGGCCGCTCTGCGACCTCGCGCATGCGCATCATCGGCCGTGAAGGCGACCGCTGGTTCGCGCGCATCGACATCCTCGGCCCGGCCGCTGCCACCGCGGAAGCCGGCACCGACATCGAGAAAGTCATCGACCGTATCGTCGTGCGTCGCGACGACCACCCGCGCACGCGCCTCGAGCTGCTGCCCGTGCACCTGCCCGCGGGCGCTCAGGAGGCATGACATGGCCTCGTGGTTCGCTAAGGTCGGTGCCGCGCTCGGACTCGACAAGGACGCGCGTTCCCTGGATGCCGCCCTCGACGAGGACTCGGCGCGCGCCGCCCGTGGTATCACGCCGATTCGAGACGTGGCCGACCGCTCTCACGTGCTCGTGTTTGGCACGCTGCTGGGCATGACATACCCGCCCGAGGAAGGCGCCCAGCGCGTCCTCGTCGCGACCCTCTATGACGGCACCGACACGCTGGAGCTGCGCTGGCCCGGACGATCCTCCATCCCCGGACTGAGCGTCGGTCAACGCCTCGAGGTCGAAGGAACCGTTGGTCGCGTGGGCGAACGCCTCGTCATCATCAACCCGCTGTACCGCGTAATCGCGGGGGGAGGGCTGATGCCGACTCCTCGCTGGATGGATCAGGCTACCTCTGAGGAATTCTCCTGGTCGCGTGCCCTCGGTGGCACGCGCGGCGTTATCGAAGCCACCGCGCCTGGACTGCTCTTCGTCGTCGTTTTTGTGGCCACGCGTGCCCTCGTGCCGACGCTCATCGCGGCGTCCGGCGTCGCAGTTCTCGCCTGCGTCATCCGACTTGTCCAGCGTCAGGGGATGGGGCAGGCCCTCTCCGGCCTCTTCGGAGTCGCCATCGGCATCATCTTCGCGGCGGCGACCGGGCGAGGAGAAAACTACTTTGTCTGGGGCATCGCCACGAACGTGGCAATGGCCCTTGCCTTTGCCCTCTCTGTCCTGTGCGGGCGAGGCCTCGTTGCCCAGTTTTACGGTCCGCTGACCGGCCTGGCGAAGGGATGGCAATCAGATCCCGCGTACGCGGACCTGGACCGCAGCTGCGCCGCGATCACGTGGATGTGGGCGGGAATCTTTGCGCTGCGCGTCGCCGTGCAGGCACCCCTGTGGTTCACGGGCCAGGTTGCGGCTCTCGGCGTCGCCAAAGTTGGCCCTCGGACTCCCGCTCTTCGCGCTGGGAGCCTGGGCCACCTGGTGGAAGCTGAAGGATTACTCCTCGCCTTCCTCGTCCTCGGACTCCTCCGAGACGGGGGATGCGACCAGCTGACGCAGGTCCTGCAGCTGAGCGGTGTCCGCATCGGGCACGAGGAGCAGGAGCTCATCGGAGGCCTCGAACACGTCGTCGGCGCTCGGCGTAATCGGACGACCGTCGCGCAGAAGCGCAGCGAGGACCGAACGGGCCGGCAGCTGCAGGGAATGGACGCGCTTGCCCACAACTGGGGAATCCTCCGGCAGGATGAGCGCGTGCATCGACACAGCGGCAGTGTTGAAGGAAAATAGACGCACCGGAACGCCTACCGAGACCGCCTCTTCGACGAGAGACGTCATGATGCGCGGCGTCGACACGGACACGTCCACGCCCCACGCCTGATCGAACAGCCACTCGTTCGTCGGGTTGTTCAGGCGCGCGACCACGCGGGGCACCGCGAACTCAGTTTTTGCCAGCAGGGAGATGACCAGGTTCGCCTTGTCGTCGCCGGTCGCGGCGACCATCACGTCGGCCTCATCCACACCCGCGTCGTGCAGCGCGTCAGGCGAGCACGCGTCGGCGAGCACCCAGTCCGCGTCTGCCACGGACGAGATGCGCAGCTTCTCGGGCATGTTGTCGATCAGGGTGATGTCGTGGCCATGAGCGAGCAGCTCCAGGGCGACGCTGCGACCCACCGATCCGGCTCCAGCAATCACAATCTTCATGCTCACACCTCCGTCTTGGGTGGGTTAGCCAATTGGTCGCGCAGCTGCGCGGTCTCGGTCCCGTTGATCGCGAAATACAGCTGATCGTGCTCCTGGACCACCAGATCCGGCGATGCGGTGCGGATGGATCCCAAGCGCGACGTGAAGACGATGCGGCAGCCTGTGAGCTCCTCGACAACTTGGAAGCTCAGGCCGTACCAGCTGGGGGGAGGGCGTCGCATTGACGAGGCCGACCAAGCCGGTTGGGTGGGACCAGATGAGCGAGGCGTCCGGAGGAAGCAGGCGGCGCATCACCGACTCGGCGGTGCGCTGCACCGAGGCGACCGTCGGGATGCCGAGGCGCTCGTACAGGTAGGCACGCGTCGGGTCGTAGATGCGTGCGACGACGTGCTCGACGTGAAAGACCTCACGTGCGACGCGCGCGGCAATAATGTTCGAGTTATCACCCGACGAGACGGCCGCAAACGCATACGCGTCCTTGATGTTCGCTTGACGCAGGCAGTCGCGGTCCATGCCCACGCCCGTCACACGACGACCGGAAAAGTCCGGAGAGAGGCGAGAGAAAGCCTTGGAATCCTGGTCAATAACCGCCACGGAATGACCCGCGGCGTCCAACGTCGATGCCAGGCGAGCGCCGACGCGCCCGCAACCCATGATCACAAAGTGCACGACTACCAAAGTACTCCGGTACTCGCGAAATAGCCATGCGTGCCTTCGGCGCTGCCACTATCAGGCTCGGTGGACTACGCTTAGTATCCGTGACGAACTTGTTGGCCTACGCAAAGCGCGTGCTCATCGGGCGCCCGATGCGATCGGACGCGATGGGCCACCAGCTTCTCCCCAAACGAATCGCCCTGCCGATCTTCGCGTCGGACGCGTTGTCGTCCGTCGCCTACGCGCCGGACGAAGTCCTCCTTACCCTGGCGCTCGCCGGTTCGATGGCCGCGCTTCAGTCCGTGTGGGTGGGTGTCGTCGTCGCGATTGTGCTTGCGGTCGTGGTCGCGTCGTACCGTCAGACGGTGCACGCCTACCCGTCGGGCGGTGGTGATTACGAGGTCGTCACCACGAACCTGGGCCGTTCCTGGGGCCTGCTCGTTGCCTCGGCACTGCTGGTCGACTACATCCTGACGGTCGCCGTCTCGATTTCATCGGGTGCCAGTTACATCACGACGGCCGTCCCGGCCCTCCTCGGCTATGAGGTGCCGATCGCGGTCGCGCTCATCATTATCCTGGCCACCCTGAACCTGCGCGGCACGCGCGAGGCAGGTGGCGCGTTCGCCGTGCCCACCTACCTGTACATGGGTGCCATCGGCCTCATGGTCGTCGTCGGTTTCGCGAAGATGGCGACGGGGCACCTCGGCGAGTCGCCCACCGCTGCTTACGACCTCGTGACTGCGCCCGGCCACGCGGATGGCCTGGCAGGGCTCGCGGGAGCCTTCCTGCTCATGCGCGCGTTCTCCTCGGGCTGTGCTGCACTCACCGGCGTTGAGGCCATCTCCAACGGCGTGCCCATGTTCCGCCGCCCCAAGTCTCGCAACGCGGCGACCACGCTGGCGATGCTCGGTCTGATCGCTGCCTCAATGATGATCTCGATCCTTGTGCTGGCGCGCGCGACCGGCGTGAAGATCGTCGACGACGCCGCGACCCAGCTGACCTACCAGGGTGCGCCCGTCCCGCAGAACACTCCGATCGACCCGGCGATCTCGCAGATCGCCTCCGCAGTGTTTGGTCAGGGATCGATCCTCTTCATCCTCATCACCGTCGTCACCGGCTTCATCCTGGTGCTCGCGGGCAACACGGCGTTTAATGGCTTCCCGACGCTGGCATCCGTTCTGTCGCGCGATTCCTTCCTGCCCCACCAGATGGTGCGCCGCGGCGACCGCTTGTCGTACTCGAACGGTATCGTCGTCCTGACAGTCGCCGCGATCGCGCTGATCGTCGGCTTCCAAGCGCAGACGACGCGCCTTATCCAGCTCTACGTCCTCGGTGTCTTCATTTCCTTCACGCTCTCGCAGCTGGGCATGATCAAGCACTGGAACCGGCAGCTGCGCACGCGCCAGTCCGGCCAGGAACGCATGTCCGTCCTGCGCTCGCGCGCCGTCAACATCGTCGGCTTCATGATGACCGGCCTCGTGCTCATCATCGTCCTGGCCACGAAGTTCACGCACGGTGCGTGGATCACCCTGCTGATGATCGCGATCGTGTTCGGGCTCCAGATTTCGATCCACCACCACTACGAGACGATCCGCTCGCAGCTGCGCGTGGACGACTGGAACGCGCGCCGCGCCCTGCCGACCCGCGTGCGTGCCCTCGTCCTCGTGTCCTCCCTGTCGCGCCCCGCCATGCGAGCGATCGCGGCGGCTCGCGCGTCCTCGCCGACGTCGATCGAGCTCGTCTCCGTCGTCGCCGACGACGAGGAAGAGAACAAGATTCTGCGCCAATGGGAGGCCTCCGGCGTTCCCGTGCCGCTGACGCTCCTATCCGCGCCCTACCGTGACATCGCCTCGGTCATCCTGCAGTACGTGCGCGGTCGCCGTCGCGCGATGCCCACCGAGATGCTCGTGGTCTACATGCCGCAGTTCCTCGTCACCCACTGGTGGGAGAACCCTTGTGCACAACCAGTCGGCCCTGCGCCTGCGCGCGGCGCTCCTGGGTGTGCCCGGTGTGGTGATTACCGTCGTCCCGTGGCAGCTCGGCGAGGACGACGTCGTGGAGGGCCGTCAGCGCGTCAACGACCCGTTCTTGCGCGTCGCTCCGTCTTCAGATGATTCGAAGTCCCGTACCGAGCAGCCCGGCACCGCCCCTGGCGATAGCACCTCCGAGGAGAACGCATGAGCCTCCGCCCCTCCCGGCGGCGTCCCTCCACGCGCCGCCGTCCTGCGCCCACGCAGCCCCGGGAGGGGGGATCGGTGAGATACTCCAGCTGACGGTTGGTGAGCCCGCCCACGGCGGCGCGTGCGTTGCGCGCGACGAGAGTGGGCGTGTCGTCTTCGTGCGCCACGCTGCACCCGGTGAGATTGTCCGTGCGCGCGTGACCGCTGTGCAGAAGAAGCTCGCGTGGGCGGATGCCATCGAGGTCGTTGAGCCCTCGGACGACCGCGTCGAGTCCGTGTGGCCCCAGGCCGGTCCGGGCGGCGTCGGTGGCGGCGAGCTCGCGCACCTGACCCCGGCCGCTCAGCGCGACTGGAAGTCCCGCGTCATCGCCGGGCAGCTGCGCCGCGTGGGCGGCGAGGCCCTGGCCGAGGCCGTGGACGCCCTCGGGGGAGTGCGTGTCGCTCCCGCGCCGGGCGACGAGGACCCGGGCGATCCGCTGACCGGTCGCCGCTCTCGCATTGACGTCGTCATCGACGCGGATGGCCGCGCCGGCATGCACGAGTTCCGCGGACGCCGCGTGATCGCACTCGACGACATGCCGCTGGCCGTGCTCGCGATCCGCGAGCTCGGACTGTTCGATGAGGACACGCCGTGGCGTCGCCTGTGGAAGCCTGGCGAGCGCGTGCGCGCGGTGGCCCCCCTCCGGCGGTGAGCCCGTCGTCCTGATCGGTGACGACACGTACGCCGCCGACGGCGTGCGTATCGACGCCGATGTGCTGCGCTGGAACGTGCCCGTCGGCCCCGGGGTGGAGTCGTACTACGTGCGCCCCTCCGGTTTCTGGCAGACGCACGTGCGCGGTGCCGAGGTGCTCGCGAACGCTGTGCTGGCTGCGGCTTTTGGTGCGCACGAGGCCGGCACCGGTCGCGCGGTTATGGAGCTGTACTCGGGCGCGGGCCTGTTCTCCGTGCCGATTGCCCGCGCCGTCGGCGAGTCGGGGCGCGTCGTGACGCTCGAGGGGGATGAGGGCGCCGTGCGTGACGCGGGCGAGAACCTCGCAGCCTTCGACTGGGTGGACGCGTTCGCCGGAAACGTTGATCGCGAGGACGTCGTTGACCTGTCGGGCCAGCTGGGTGCCGTGCCGGACGTCGTCGTGGCTGACCCGCCGCGCGCCGGTGCGGGGGCCGAGGTGTGCGAGGCCATCGCCGCCACGGGTGCCCCTCGCGTCGTCCTGGTGTCCTGCGACCCGGCGGCGGGCGCACGCGACTTGCGTGCCCTCACCGAGGCCGGATACGAGCTCGAATCACTGCAGGCGTGGGACCTCTTCCCGCACACCCACCACGTGGAGATGGTCTCGGTCCTTCGCCGCTAGCGGCTCCTCCTGCGCTCTGCATGCGCGAGCCCCACGACGTCTGCGTGCGGGCCTCGATCGCGCGGCGCTGATCGCGGTACATGCGATCCACCAGGTCGCGCTCGGACACCCAGCCGACGACTCGTCGATCCTTATCCACGACGGGAAGTGCCTGCAGGCCCGTGCGCCGCAGCGCCCCGAGGACTTCGGACGGGGGAGCGGAGGCTGCCACGGCCTCGTCGATGAGAGGCAAATCCGACAGGGGAGCGTCGAGCGATCCGTCCTCCTGCGTGAGCTCGGCCAGACGCAGCGACGAGACGAGGCCGACGAAGCGACGCTCCTCATTCACGACGGGCAGCACCGTCTCCTTCGTGCGACGCAGGGTGGCGATCGCCGATGCCGTGCTCGCCTGGCACGAGAGCGTCTCGGGAGCCTCCGTCATCCACTCGGAGGCCGCGCGAGTGCCGAGCAGCGTGCCCTCGACCGGGTCGTCGAGCACGTCGCCGCGCCGGCGCAGCTTCTCCGTGTAGATCGTCGCGCGGGTCAGGAAACGCGAGGCACCCGTCGCAATCACAACCGCGAGCATCATCGGCAGGATCAGCGAGAACTGGCCGGTCATCTCCACGATGATGAGGACCGCCGTCATGGGGGCACGCGCGGCACCCGCGAAGGCCGCACCCATTCCCACGACGGCGAAGACGCCGACGGGAGAATCCGACAGGGGAGAGACGAGGTCTCCGAAGGCAGCGCCCGCCATCGCGCCGATAAACAGCGTGGGCGCGAAGACGCCGCCCGAACCGCCCATACCGATGGTGAACGACGTGAATACTGCGCGGCCCAGCATGAGGGCGAGCAGGAAGGCAATCGAGAAGTTCCCGGCGATCGCCTCCTCCTCAAGGGGATAACCCGAGCCGTACATGTACGGGAAAGCAACGAGAGCCGCGCCGAGAGCGAGGCCGAGCACGCCCGGACGCGCCCACTCCGGCAGGCGGGTGCGCGCCCACAGCCAGTCGATCGCGTCCTCCGAGGCATACAGGAGCTTGGAGAAACCGAGGCCGCACAGGCCTGCGACGAGGCCGAGGAGCGCCACCCACCAGATGTCCGACATCGACGTGAACGTTAGGTTGTCGGCGACGCGCACGACCATCTCGTCGCCCTGCAGAATGCGCGCGACCATCGAGGAGGTCACGGCGGAGAGCACGACAAAGCCGAAGGTCTCGGCCGTAAACTCGACGAGGATCACCTCGAGGGCGAACACCGCGCCCGCGAGGGGAGCGTGGAACGTGGCCGCGATGCCGGCCGCCGACCCGCACGAGGCCAACAGGACCACACGGGAGACGGGCATGTGCAGCCACGACGCGATTGTGGATCCCAGCGACGCGCCCACCTGCACGATCGGGCCCTCGCGTCCCGCTGACCCGCCCGAGCCGATGGTCAGAGCCGAGGCAACGATTTTGACGATGGCGACGCGCCCCGGGATACGTCCACCCTTCCGGCGCACCGCGAGCATCACCTCAGGGATACCGTGGCCCTTTGCCGAGGGCGCAAAGCGCTGGATGAGCGGCCCGTACAGCAGGCCGGCGATCGCGGGGGAGAGCAGCAGGAAGATCCACGGTGCCCACCCCCACACGCCGTGCGACTGGCCGATGTGGGTCGTGTACTCGTCGAAGCCGGTGGACACCCACGTCCACGCGCGAATCGCCAGGTTGAAGACGACTGCTGCCGCGCCAACGACCGCGCCAACGAGGGCAGCGGCTACGCCGAGCAGGGAACGATGCGCGGCGACCGTATGGCCGACGCGCAAGCGAGTTCCCGCAGCCGGTTCCCCTGACTGCGGGAACTGACTCAGGGTGTCACAGGTTTGCGATCTCCACGTGAATGGGGGCGTCAGTGGCGATGCCCCAGACGGTCCTGTAGAAGGCCAGCTCTGACTGCCATGCATCCCTTGATGTTGATGGCCGAGCGGAAGCGGTGTCCCTCTCCCTGGTAGAGCTTGAGAGCGACCGCGTTACCATTGGCGCGCAGTGCCTCGTACATCTCCTGGGCCTGCGAGGCGGGAACGACCGGGTCGTCGGTGCCCTGCAGGAGCATCAGCGGTGCCTTAATCTCACCAACACGGTTGATAGGCGAGCGCTGCGCCCACACCGGGTCGGAGGTGTCGTCGGTGCCAAGAAGGATTCCGTCGTAGTGCGACTCAAACTTGTGGCTGGTTTCCTTCAGCTTCACCAGGTCGGCGATGCCCGAGAAAGATGCGCCGGCGGTAAACACATCGGAGGACGCAAGCGCGTTGAGCACGGTGAAACCACCGGAGGAACGTCCCCGGATCGCGATTCGCTGGGGATCGACGCGGCCCAGATCGATGAGGTACTGAGCGCCGTCGACGCAGTCCTGAACGTCCATGACACCCCAGTTGCCGTTGATGCGCTCACGGTAGGGACGACCGAAGGACGTTGACCCGCGGAAGTTCACATCAAGGACGGCAAAGCCGCGGCTGGTCCAGTACTGGAACGGAACCTGCAGGCCGGGTCGGGCTGCTTCGGTCGGTCCACCGTGCACGTTGACGATGAGCGGGGGCAGCTCGCCCTCGGGGGCGGCGAACTCGGGGTTCACGGGCGCGTAGTAGAAGCCGTGCGCCTCCTCGCCGTCCGAGGTCTTCCAGGTGAGCATTTCGGCCGTGGAGACGAGGGCGGTGGGCACTTCAGCCTCAGACGAGGGACGCAGCACCTTGGTCTTGCCGCGTGACACCTCGATGATCGCAGGAGCGTGCGTCGCAGAATCCGCGAGGAAGACGACGCGGCCATCCGCAGCGGCGACGTTACCGATGGGCCACCAGCCGGTCGCCCACTCCTCGGCCATGCCGTTGTCGATGCGCACGGTGCCGATGTGCCAGACCTGGTCCTCGGCCCACGAGCACACGAGGTAGTCGTTGTCGTAGTTGTCGTAGGAGTGCAGGCCAAGCTGCCAGTGCGGGTGCGAGAACGCGCGGGGCCCCGGGTGCAGCGCGCGAGTGCGCAGACGCGAGACCCATGCGTTCGGGTCCTCGCCCTCCTGCCACACGAATCCCTGGGTGCGGTACAGGTTTGCCCAGCCAGAGGAGTCATCCACGTGGATGAGATCGCCGTCGAGAGTCCAGCGAGGCTCGTAGACGCACACGCCTGGGCGATCCACCAGGACGACCTCCTGATCGATGGCGCCCTCGAAGGTCAGGGACGCGACGCGCAACTGCGAGTACGTCCACGGCATGTTCGGGTGGTTCCACGTGATCCAGGCGATCTTGGTGCCGTCGGGGGAGACCGTCGGCGCCTGAGCAAAGTCGGTGCCCTCGAACACCGTGATAATCGCGCTGTCGTCGCGGGCGGCAGAGCCATCGAGAGGAATCGCGACGATCTTGTTGACGGGCTCGCCCGGGGCGGAGTGGTCCTCGGCCACCGCGTACACGAGCTCGCGCACGTCGGCGATCCAGAAGTCGCCGTAGCGGACCTTCGACAGAGTCGTCAGGGGACGCACGGCGCGGCGCGGATCGGCCGTATCAAAGGCGTAGACACGGCCGTCGGTCTGATCGGAGAACACGATGACGCCGTGGTGAACGGCGTATGCCTTGCCGCCGTACTCGTGCACGCGCGTGCCGACATCGGGCAGGCGGGAACCATCGATGAGAGGCAGAACCTCGCCCGTTTCCCCCGTACCGCGACGGCGCAGCAGCGTCCCGCGTCCGCCCTGGCGCGGATGCCCCTCCACCCAGTAGGTGTCGGGTCCGTCGACGCGAACCTGGGAGAGCGTGACCGAACGGGCAGTGAAAGAATCACCCGAAATGGGGGACTTCCACAGGCCGTGGGGTGCGACGGTGACGGACATAGTGCCTCCTTAAGCGGTACGGCGAGCCAACACCACCTATCTTAGTGCGCGCGCTTGTCGCCTGCGCGGGTCGAACGTGCCTGACATGCACTTTGATCTGTAGATGAGACGCTTGGGCAACTACACTGGTTCTCATGTCTGGAACACGAGAGTCATTCGACCTGCTGTCGCGCTGCAGCGCACCGCGGGAGCTGCGTCGCCTGGAACGTGAGCAGCTGGACGAATTGGCGGCGGAAATTCGCGCGTTCCTCATTGACAACGTGTCGCGTACGGGCGGGCACCTGGGTCCGAACCTGGGTGTTGTCGAGCTGACGATCGGCCTGCACAGGGTGTTCCGCTCCCCCCCAGGACACGATTATTTTTGATACGGGCCACCAGGCGTACGTGCATAAGCTCCTCACCGGACGTCAGGATTTCTCGTCGCTGCGATGCCCGGGAGGCCTGTCCGGTTACCCGTCGCGCAGTGAATCCGAGCATGACGTTGTCGAGTCATCGCACGCGTCGGCGTCGATCGCGTGGGTGGATGGTATTTCGCGCGAGAAGCATCGCCAGGGGGATCGCACGTGGACCGTGGGTGTTATCGGTGACGGCGCGCTGACGGGCGGCCTCGCGTGGGAGGCACTCAATAACATCGCGACGGCGAAGAACCGCCGCATCATGATTATCGTCAACGACAATGGTCGTTCCTATGCGCCGACGATCGGCGGCCTCGCGGCTCACCTGGATGCGCTGCGCACTTCCGCCCGATATGAGAAGGCCCTGGCGTGGGGCAAGCAGCATCTGCTCAGCCACGGCGCGCCGGGACGTGCGGCCTACGACGCGCTGCACGGCCTGAAGTCTGGCATCAAGGACGCGTTGATGCCCCAGGTCATGTTCGAGGACCTGGGTCTGAAATACATCGGCCCTGTGAATGGCCACGACATCGCGGCGGTTGAGACCGCTCTGCGCCGCGGCCGGTCCCTTGACGAGCCGGTCCTCGTCCACATGATCACCGAAAAGGGCCGCGGCTATACGCCGGCCGAGGAAGACATCGCTGACCGCTTCCACGCGGTCGGCCCGATTCACCCCTGAGACCGGGCCCCGGTGGCCCCCTGAGCGCTTCGGGTGGACGGGTGTCTTCGCCGACGAAATCTGCTCTCAGGCCGCCACGCGCGATGACATCGTCGGCATTACCGCCGCGATGATGCGTCCCGTGGGCCTTGGCCCCATGCACGAGGCCTACCCGGGGCGCGTGATCGACGTCGGCATCGCCGAGGCCGAGGCCGTCGCCTCCGCCGCCGGCATGGCCTACCAGGGCGCGCACCCCGTCGTGGCTCTCTACGCGACCTTCTTGAACCGTGGCTTCGACCAGCTTCTCATGGACGTTGCCCTCCACCGCGCGGGCGTGACCTTCGTGTTGGACCGCGCGGGCGTGACGGGCGCGGACGGTGCTTCGCATAACGGCGTGTGGGATATCGCGATGTGCTCGATAATCCCGGGCCTGCGCCTGGCGGCACCCCGTGACGAGGAGACGCTGCGCGCGCGCCTTCGCGAGGCGCTCGACGTCGATGACGCTCCCACCGTCATCCGATACCGCAAAGGGGCGCTGCCCGAGCCTATGCCGGCGCTGCGCAGTGTCGGGGGAGTGGACATTCTGTTTGACGAGGCAGTGGATGGCTCGTCCGCTCGGGTGCTCATCGTGGGCACCGGCGCATGCGCGCCCGACGCAATTGAGGCCGCGCGCCGCCTGTCGGCCGACGGCGTGAGCGTCACGGTCGCGGACCCGCAGTGGATGATTCCCATCTGCCCGGAGCTGGCGACGCTGGCTCGGGACTACGACTGCGTCGTGAGCGTCGAGGACGGCATCGTTCAGGGCGGTTTCGGCTGGTCGCTGCGTGACTCGGTCGCGGAAGCGGGCGTGCCCGTGCGCTGCCTGGGCGTGCCGCAGATATTCCCCGAGCACGGCGATCGCGGCGAGATGATCGCCCAGTTCGGCTTCGACGCCGGTGGCATCGAACGCGCGGCCCGAGAGCTCGTCGAGCGAGTCGGGAAACGCTAAAGCGTCCGAATTAGACGCCGAGAGCGTCGCAAATCGGGTCGAGCGTCAGGTCGATCTGCCAGTCACGCGCGCCGCGATTAACCATGCGCTCCTCGACCTCGTCGCCCGACGGGCGCGACGGATCCAGGGGAGCCCACGCGAGGTAGCGCTGCACCTGGGCGGCGAGCACCACCTCAGGCACCAGCCCGAGATTCGACGCGACCGAAGCGACCGCGTGACGCACCGTTCCCAGGCGCGTCGCCGAGGCCTCGTCAATGCGATTCCAATGGCGCGGTTCCGGGATCGAACCCGGCTGCATGGGCTTGCGCTTGGGAGGCAGCTCGTCCTCCGTCATGGCAGCCACGCTGGCGAGGGCGCGCATCCATTCGTCCTCGTACTGGCGGGCAACGGGGGGAGCGGAACTCGCTGATGCTCATGAGTGCGCGCTTGTTGCGCGGAGGATTCGAGGCCGCGCGCACGAGGGCGACGTTACGCACGAGGCGACCGGGGCTCAGGTCGATGCGCTGGGCGATCGACTCGCGCGTCTCCCACAGGGCCTTCAAGACCGCGAGGCCGCGACGAGTTCGGATCTTGCCCGCGCCGGGCACGGAACGCCAGCGATCGGGCTTTGGGCCAGGAGCAGGCACCGACAGGGCGTAGGCGAACTCCTGCTGCGCCCACTCCCAACGACCCATCTCATCGAGCCGCTTAGAGAGGCGGTAGTAGAGCTCCGTCAGCAGTTCAACGTCGAGGGCGGCGTAGCGCAGCCACTCCTTCGGCAGGGGACGCACCGACCAATCCGACGCCTGGTGATCCTTGACGAGGCCCAGGCCAAGCACCTGCTCGGCGACGGCCGCCAGCCCGAAACGCTCCAGGCCGATGAGACGTGCCGCGATTTCGGTGTCGAACAGGGCGGAGGGACGCAGTCCAACCTGGCGCAGGTTCGGCAGGTCCTGCAAACAATCGTGCAGCAGCCACACGTCCTCCACACCCGGCTGCAGCACGGACAGGTCCGGCAGTGCGTGCGTGTCGATGAGGAACGTGCCGACGTCCTCGCGGCGAATCTGCACGAGGTAAGGATCGGAGCCGTAGCGGAAGCCCTGAGCGCGCTCGACATCCAGCGCGATTGGGCTCGAACCAGCGCTCAGCGCGCGAGCCGCAGCCTCGAGTTCTTTTCTGGGTATCAATGACGGACGGGGTCCCCCCACGCGGTTGCGCAATGAGCTCCGGATTATCCGTGTCGCCCTGCGGCAAACCGCCGCCATTGTTGACCAGCACTCAGACTCCTTCAAGGTGACGGGTGGGAACAATCCCTGCCGTCCGACGCATGACATCCGCCCAGCCGGACAGATGCTCACCAAGATACTCACTGTTGGGCGTCCACGAGGCACGCACATCGACGAACAGAGACGATCCTCGCAGTTCAAGTCCACCGAAGGCCTCGCTCATTTCGCGCGTCACCGTGCCCGTGATGTCGTGGAATCCGGCTCCTGCAATCTCCAGGCAATCGAGCATCCAGCCCCACACGCCCTCCGACAGCAGCGGGTCGCCGATCATCTCGGCATCAACCTGCGCGCGCAGCTGACAGACGACTCGGAACGTGCCGTTCCAGCCGATCTGCTCCACGGGGTCGTGGAGGATGACCATGCGACCAGTCGACAGGGGCTGTCCGGCCTCGTCCTCGTCCGTGGTCCGCATCGCGAGCGCCGCCGTGAAGGGTGCCAAACGACGAGGTGGGGGAACCTCCTCGAGGAGTATGTGCGGCAGGTGGTCCGCCTGTCGCAGGGACAGCAGAGCCCACATAAACTCCTCGGGCACCGCGTTTTCATTCACAAATCAAATCGTACGGGTGTCCATGCGCCTTTTGGGCCAGACGCGCCGCCCACCCCCATGTCGATAAGTAGCGGGTATGCGTGCCTCGTCACGGTCGATGTCGCTCCGGGGACTACAGGCCGCGCGGGTTGCGCAGGATGAACGAGGTGCGCGGTCCAACGTGCACGATGTCGCCTGAGTGGTACTCGGCGCGATCATCGTCACCAGCCGTGTCGACGACGGTGTGCCAGATGTGCCCATAATTCGCGTCCGGGAGCGTGAAGTCGACCGCCTCCGGAGCGGCGTTGAGCAGCAGCAGGAAGTCATCGTCGAGGATGCGGCGTCCGTTTGCGTCGGGTTCGCGGATGGCATCGCCGTTGTAGAAGACCATCGTCGAGCGCGCACACGGCTGGTTCCATTCCTCCTCCGTCATGTGCGTGCCCGCCGGCGTGAACCACTCGATCTCGCCGAGAGAGGATTCGCCGCCGCGCTGTGCGGGTCCCTCCAGGAAACGTCGGCGGCGCATCACCGGGTGATCGCGGCGCAGGTGAATGAGGTGGCGGGTGAAACGCAGGAGCTTGTAGTCGTGCTCATCCAGATCCCAGTTGATCCACGAGAGCTCGTTGTCCTGGCAGTACGCGTTGTTGTTGCCTCGCTGGGTGCGGCCCAGCTCGTCTCCGTGGGCGATCATCGGCACACCCTGGGAGAACATGAGGGTCGTCAGGAAGTTGCGCTGCTGGCGATAGCGCAACTTGATGATCTCCTCGTCATCCGTGTCGCCCTCAACGCCGCAGTTCCACGAACGGTTGTCGTTCGCGCCATCCGCGCCGCCCTCGAGGTTTCGCCTCGTTGTGCTTCTCGTTGTAAGACACGAGGTCGCGCAGCGTGAAGCCGTCGTGGGCGGTGATGAAGTTGATGGATGCCATGGGCTTGCGGCCCGTCGTCCCGTACAGGTCGGAGGAGCCAGCCAGGCGGGAGGCGAAGTCGGGGAGAGAGGAGAACTTGCCGCGCCAGAAGTCGCGCACCGTATCGCGGTACCTGCCGTTCCACTCGGACCACAGGGGAGGGAAGCCGCCAACCTGGTAGCCGTCCGCACCCACGTCCCACGGCTCCGCGATGAGCTTGACCTGCGAGACCACGGGGTCCTGGTGGATGAGGTCGAAGAATGCGGACAGCCGGTCGACCTCGGCGAACTGGCGGGCCAGAGTGGAGGCCAAGTCGAAGCGGAAGCCGTCCACGTGCATCTCCGTGACCCAGTAGCGCAGCGAGTCCATGATGAGCTGGAGGACCTGAGGAGAGCTCATGAGGAGGGAGTTGCCCGTGCCCGTCGTGTCGAAGTAGTGCTGACGATCCCCGTCGACGAGGCGGTAGTAGGAGGGATTGTCGATGCCGCGGAACGAGAGGGTCGGGGCCCCATGTGGTTGCCCTCTGCCGTGTGGTTGTAGACGACGTCGAGGATGACCTCGATGTTGGCCGCGTGCAGGGCCTTCACCATCGCCTTGAACTCAGAGACCTGCGCGCCGGGATACTTCGTGGCCGCGTAACCGTTGTGCGGAGCAAAGTAACCGATCGTGTTGTAGCCCCAGTAGTTCGACAATCCCTTGGCCTGCAGCGTCGTGTCGTTCGTGAACTGCTGGATCGGCATGAGTTCGACCGTAGTGATACCGAGCTTCGTCAGATGCTCGATAATCGCGGGGTGTGCCATGCCCGCGTAGGTGCCGCGCAGCTCCTCCGGGATGTCCGGGTGGCGCATCGTCATGCCCTTGATGTGGGCCTCGTAGATGATCGACTCAGAGTAGTCGTGTCCCGGGCTGCGATCCCCCTCCCAGTCGAAGAAGGGGTTGACCACGACGGAGTGCATCGTCGCATCGGCAGAGTCGCCGCCCTTTAGGGTCAGGGGATCGTCCACCTGATAGGAGAGAAGGTCGAGCGAATCCGTCAGCTGCCCCTCGATCGCCTTCGCGTACGGGTCGAGGAGGAGCTTTCGAAGGGTCGCAACGCAGACCGTTCTGGGGATCCCAGGGGCCGTCGATGCGGTAGCCGTAGCGTTGGCCGGCGCGCACCTGGGGGACGTAGACGTGCCACACGTAGGCATCGACCTCCGTCATGGGGATGCGCATTTCGTTGAGGTCGTCGTCCAGGAGGCATAGCGTCACAGACGTTGCGACCGACGAGTAGATCGCGAAGTTCGTTCCCGTTCCGTCAAAGGTGGCACCCAGGGGGTAGGCCTTGCCAGGTCGCGTTTCCATACGAACAAGCCTCGCACGAATGTGTAGTGGCGGGCGGCAATCCGCCCGAAAATAGGCGTGTGACTTGGATAACGGGGGTTTGGTTTTGCGTTCTGGCTAGATCTTCTGTTAAGGTTTTACCCGTTGCGAGGAACGGCTGACGTTCTGAGAAACGCGGATGTGGCTCAGTTGGTAGAGCATCACCTTGCCAAGGTGAGGGTCGCGGGTTCGAGTCCCGTCATCCGCTCGGGCGATTGGCGCAGCGGGAGCGCGCTTCCCTGACACGGAAGAGGTCACTGGTTCGATCCCAGTATCGCCCACGGTCATCCTGGTAACGGGATTGACGGGCTATAGCCCGGCCGCACAAGCGGTACACGCGGATGTGGCTCAGTTGGTAGAGCATCACCTTGCCAAGGTGAGGGTCGCGGGTTCGAGTCCCGTCATCCGCTCTCAATCGGGAATCCACTCGATCCCATTGGGTGTGGTGGGTTGGCCGAGAGGCGAGGCAGCGGCCTGCAAAGCCGTATACACGGGTTCGAATCCCGTACCCACCTCGGGCGATTGGCGCAGGGGTAGCGCGCTTCCTTCACACGGAAGAGGTCACTGGTTCGATCCCAGTATCGCCCACCAGCAAGTCGGATCTGTTGATCCGGCTTT
>BNJU01001982.1_pt1 | contig 47446 bp, 58 predicted proteins | sample 8539281 | NCBI WGS metagenome assembly BNJU01 (sample SAMD00202456, study PRJDB9452) | human saliva metagenome | isolation source: human saliva | place: Japan
ACAATGGATTACTTTAAACGACATAAATTTGACCGTTCCAAATTTCGATTAGAATGCGAACCTTCAAAACAGGGATAGCCGTTTTTCTGGTTCTATTGATTTTTGGTATCTTTGGGTGGCGGGGCTTGCAGATTGGGGCGCTGACAGCTGTCTTTAGTTTGAGAGAAGATTTTTGATAAGAGTGTTCACTTCGGAGCTTCGCGCGTGATGGGCAACAGTATCGGTGGTTTTTATGCCCTGCTGTTCTTTATGATCAAGATTCTCTTCCACAATGCTTTTTGGGTGACCCTGATTTTTGTGCCCATTGCGACCATGTTAACCATAATGACAAACGTCGCTATGAACAACAAAGCTGGAATCATAGGTGGAGTTTCAGCCATGCTCATCATCACCCTCTCCATTCCGACAGGAGAAACGTTCCTATATGTTTTTGCCCGCATCTTTGAAACCTTTATCGGAGTCTTCGTTGCGATTTTTAGTCAATTCAGATGTGGATCGGATTCGGGACTTTATAAAGAAAGAAAAAACCATGTGAGATTATGTGACATTTTAATCTTGACATCGGTTTTTGCGTTATAATAGAATAGAAAGGGGTCTGTATGAAAGAAAAGGAATTAAGACGAACGTTAGCGGTCTTTCCGATTGGTAGTGTTATGAAATTGACAGATTTAACAGCTCGTCAGATTCGTTACTACGAAGATCAACAACTCATTACTCCAGCTCGTACAGAGGGCAATCGTCGGATGTTTTCTCTCAACGATATGGATCGCCTGTTGGAAATTAAGGATTATTTGTCTGAAGGTCTCAATATCGCAGGAATTAAAAAACGGATTGCTGAGAAAGAAGCTCAACGTCAAGCTGCCAAGATTGTCAGCGAGAAGGAAGTTCGAAAGGCTCTTCACCGTGACATTCTCCAGCAAAGTCGCTTTCATACGACCTCATCGCCATATGGTCAGTTACGCTGATCATTCTTTTTGCTAAATGCTATACTCATAAGGAGACACACATGTCAATTACTGTTGAAGATATTCGTCGCGAAGTCAAAGAAAAAAATGTAACCTTTATTCGGTTGATGTTCTCAGATATCTTAGGGACCATGAAAAACGTTGAAATTCCAGCAACAGATGAACAGTTGGAAAAGGTCCTTTCAAACAAGGCTATGTTTGATGGATCTTCTATCGAAGGGTTTGTTCGGATTAATGAGTCAGATATGTACCTCTATCCAGACTTGGACTCCTGGACGGTTTTCCCATGGGGAGATGAGAACGGTAGTGTTGCAGGATTGATTTGTGATGTCTATACAACAGAAGGGGAACCTTTTGCAGGAGACCCACGTGGTAACCTCAAACGTGCCCTTCGTCACATGGAAGAAGTTGGCTTCAAATCTTTCAACCTTGGACCAGAACCAGAGTTCTTCCTCTTTAAGCTCGATGAAAATGGAGACCCAACTCTTGAGGTGAATGACAAGGGTGGCTATTTTGACCTGGCTCCGACAGACCTTGCCGACAACACTCGTCGTGAGATCGTTAATGTCTTGACTCAAATGGGATTTGAAGTAGAAGCCAGTCACCATGAAGTAGCTGTGGGTCAACATGAGATTGACTTTAAGTACGATGAAGTTCTTCGTGCCTGCGATAAGATCCAAATCTTTAAACTCGTTGTCAAAACCATTGCTCGCAAACATGGTTTGTATGCAACCTTTATGGCTAAGCCAAAATTTGGGATCGCTGGTTCAGGGATGCACTGTAATATGTCCTTGTTTGATGCGGAAGGAAACAATGCCTTCTTTGATCCTGAGGATCCACGTGGGATGCAGTTATCAGAAACAGCTTATCACTTCCTTGGTGGCTTGATTAAGCATGCCTACAACTACACTGCCATCATGAACCCAACGGTTAACTCTTACAAACGTTTGGTGCCAGGTTTTGAAGCTCCTGTATACATCGCTTGGGCAGGACGTAACCGTTCCCCATTGGTGCGCGTGCCTGCTACTCGTGGAATGGGAACTCGTTTGGAACTACGTTCTGTTGATCCAATGGCCAATCCGTATATTGCTATGGCTGTTCTTTTGGAAGTTGGTTTGCATGGGATTGAAAACAAAATCGAAGCACCCGCTCCGATCGAAGAAAATATTTACATCATGACAGCGGAAGAGCGTAAAGAAGCTGGAATCACTGACCTTCCATCTACCCTTCACAATGCTTTGAAAGCTTTGACGGAAGACGAAGTAGTTAAGGATGCTCTTGGTGAACATATCTATACCAGCTTCTTAGAAGCCAAACGCATCGAGTGGGCAAGCTATGCGACCTTCGTTTCACAATGGGAAATTGATAACTATTTAGATCTTTACTAAGCTGAGAAATATAAGATGAGCTAGGTGATGTTCTCTAGCTCATGTTTAGATAAACAGAAAAAGGAGGAGAGCCTTAGGTTCTCCTCCTTTTCTGGTTTCTTTAATCATCTTCATCCGGTGTCAAAATCATCGGGATAATGATTGGTTCTCGTTCCGTACTTTCGTAAAGGAAAGGACGGAGGGCGTTGACAATAGCACCGTGTACGGTTTGAATATTGGCATCTTTGTTCTTCAAGGCGATTCGGATTGCATTGAAGAGGATGCGTTGACTTTCACGGATTAGGTCACCGGACTCTCTCATATAGATGAAGCCACGGCTGAGAATATCTGGTCCAGCTAAAATCATCTTCGACTTGAAGTCAACTGTTGCGACAGCTAGAACGACTCCATCTTCCGATAAATCTTTACGGTCACGAAGGACAGTAGCTCCGATTTCTCCGATGCGATTTCCGTCGACATAGATATCTTGAGCATTGAAGCTTCCTGCGATACGAGCCGAGTTGGCTGTTAGGGCAAGGACCTCTCCGTTACTCATGATGAAAATGTTATCCTTTTCTACTCCGCAATCACGCGCAAGTCCAGCGTGGATTTTCTGCATGCGGTACTCACCGTGGACAGGCATGAAGTATTTAGGCTTGATCAAACGCAACATGAGCTTTTGTTCTTGTTGGCCACCGTGTCCAGAGGTATGGATGTTGTTAATCTTACCGTGGATGACATCGACTCCTGCTTCAGAGATGATGTTGATCAGGCGGTTGACGCTAGTTGTGTTGCCAGGAATTGGACTAGAGGAGAAGATAACGGTATCACCCGGTTGCAATTGCACCTGGCGGTGGGTTCCATTAGCGATACGAGATAGTGCCGCCATTGGCTCCCCTTGGCTCCCTGTACACATAATGAGGATTTCGTTTGCCGGGTAGTCCTTGATCTCACTTGGTTCAATAATCGTTCCAGGTGGTACCTTGATATAGCCGAGCTCAATCCCGTTGACAATGGCTTTTTCCATCGAGCGTCCAAAGACAACAATCTTGCGGCCAGTTTTCACAGCGGCATCTGCAGCCTGTTGGAGACGGAAGATGTTGGATGCAAAGGAAGCGAAAATGATACGTCCATGAATGCCTTCAATAATCTTCATAATGGATTGGCCAACGACTTTTTCAGAGTTGGTAAAGGTTGGGACTTCCGCGTTGGTTGAGTCAGAAAGCAGACAGAGGACGCCTTCCTCCCCTAGAGCTGCCATCCGGTGAAGGTCGGCCGGCTCACCAACAGGTGTGAAGTCAAATTTAAAGTCTCCCGTGCAGACAATTTTTCCTTGAGGTGTGTGAAGAACGATCCCCAAAGGTTCTGGAATGGAGTGGGTCGTACGGAAGAAGGTCGCTTTAATATGCTTAAAGGTCAACTCCGTATTTTGGTTGATTTCATAGAGTTTGGCACCACGAAGGAGGCCATGCTCTTCCAATTTTCCACGAATAAGGGCTAGGGCCAAAGGTCCAGCATAGATTGGCACATTGGCTTGTTTCAAGAGGAAGGGAATTCCTCCGATATGGTCTTCGTGTCCGTGAGTAATCAAGACCCCTTTGACACGGTCGATATTTTCAACGATATAGGAATAGTCAGGAATCACGTAATCAATCCCTAACAAATCATCTTCAGGGAACTTAATACCAGCATCCACAATGATGATTTCGTCTTGGTATTCAATCCCATAGGTATTTTTACCGATTTCCCCAAGACCTCCAATGGCGAAAACACCAACTTCTTCAGGTTTTAAGGTATATGCCATGGATTAGAACTCCGTAATTTCAAATGCGCCAGACTCTTTTTCATATTCTAGATGTTGGTCTGACAAGAGGGTGATAAATTCGATGTTGTATGATGTATTTTCTTCAACGATGCGACGAGCTTCAATGCGTCCTTCCAACTCATTCTTAGCATCAATATCGAGATAGAGGGCATGAGTCGTTTCACGACGAGGGTTGCGTTCTTTTGTTTCTTGGTAGAAACTTTGTAAATCATTTTCGTTTCGGTTCCTTTCGCTTGTTCGGACTGTAGCAGAAAAGAAACAGCTAGTAGCTAGCTGAGACTTCTATTCTTACTTTCTGTTGTCCTGATTCGATACAATTATTATTCATTATACCATAAATAAGCCTTTAGGAAAAGAAGCAAGCAGGGTCTGAAAGCAGAAGGAAGCGCTTTTTTAGAAGGAATAAGGAACAGAAAAGTGAGGAGAGGATTTCATAGGCCGGGAAAGCTTCCTCTACCGTTTGGCGTCTATTTGTAGTATAATATGAGACAGACAACGAGGAGAAAATATGAAAGTATTAGCATTCGACACCTCCAGTAAGGCCCTATCCGTTGCCCTTTTGGAGGAAGAAAACTTATTAGCAGAGTTGACGCTTACGATCAAGAAAAACCACAGTATTACCTTAATGCCTGCCATTGAATTTTTGATGGCCAGCATTGATTGGAAACCGACGGATCTAGACCGCATCGTCGTAGCAGAAGGCCCAGGATCCTATACTGGCTTGCGGATTGCGGTAGCAACGGCTAAAACCCTGGCCCAAACCTTAAAGATCGATTTAGTAGGAGTCTCTAGTTTACTAGCCTTGGTGCCAGAAGAGATAGAAGGTCTAGCCATTCCAGTAATGGATGCCCGGCGCAACCATGTCTATGCGGGCTTTTACCAAGAGGATCAGCTGGTCTATCCGGAGGCTCACCTCTCTTTTGAAGCGGTGTTAGAAAGAGCAAAAGGAGCTGAGAAGGTGACCTTCTTTGGGGAAGTGGAAGCCTTTCGTGAGCAGATACAAGAAGCCTTGCCACATGCTCAGATGGTAGAAACCCTACCGGATGCGGTACGGATCGGCCGATTAGGACTTAAAAAGGAAGCTGTCTCCGTTCATGGTTTTGTCCCCAACTACCTCAAGCGCGTAGAGGCTGAGGAAAACTGGCTCAAGGACCATCAAGACTCCGGTCAGTCCTACATCAAACGCCTATGATCCGAATTGAGAAGGAAGCGGGGCGATTAGACGTAGCCCCTCAGTTGGTAGAAATCTTAGACGATGTCTATGGACAAAGTCCTTGGACCTTGGAGCAAGTCCTAGCAGATCTTGGTCAATCTCAAAACTGGTATGTCTTCGCCTATAGTGGGGAAGAATTGGTCGGCTTCTTGGCCATGCAAGAAAATCTCTATGAGCTAGAGGTTGTCCAAATTGCTGTTCGAAAAGAGTGGCAAGGTCGCGGGATTGCTGGTCAGCTACTAGAAACTGTTTCTCAGGAGAAAGAGGTCTTTTTAGAGGTGAGAGAAGGAAATGCTCCAGCTCGGACTCTCTATCAAAAACAAGGATTTAAAGAAATTGGTTGCCGGAAAGGGTATTATCATGCACCTACCGAAGACGCTATTATGATGAAAAGGGAAGCAAATGAAGGATAGATATATTTTGGCATTTGAAACATCTTGTGATGAGACCAGTGTCGCCGTTTTAAAGAACGACACAGAGCTCTTGTCCAATGTCATTGCCAGCCAAATTGAAAGCCATAAACGCTTCGGGGGAGTGGTTCCAGAAGTCGCCAGTCGGCACCATGTTGAAGTCATTACAGCCTGTATCGAGGAAGCGCTAGAAGAAGCGGGCATTACAGAAGAAGAAGTCACAGCGGTTGCGGTGACCTATGGACCAGGTCTGGTTGGAGCTCTTTTGGTCGGCCTTGCTGCAGCCAAGGCCTTTGCATGGGCCCATGGGATTCCTTTGATTCCTGTCAATCATATGGCTGGCCACTTGATGGCCGCTCAAAGCGTCGAGCCTTTAGAATTTCCGCTCTTGGCCTTGCTGGTCAGCGGAGGGCACACCGAGTTGGTCTACGTTTCGGAGGCGGGTGATTACAAGATTGTTGGGGAAACGCGTGATGATGCGGTTGGTGAGGCCTATGATAAGGTCGGCCGCGTCATGGGCTTGACCTATCCAGCCGGTCGCGAGATTGACGAGTTAGCGCATAAGGGTCAGGATATCTACGATTTCCCACGCGCCATGATTAAGGAAGACAATCTGGAGTTCTCATTCTCAGGTTTGAAGTCTGCCTTTATCAATCTCCACCACAATGCCGAGCAAAAAGGCGATTGTCTGTCTAAGGAAGATCTATCGGCTTCCTTCCAAGCTGCGGTGATGGATATCTTGATGGCCAAGACAAAAAAAGCCCTAGAAAGATACCCGGTTAAAACCCTGGTGGTAGCTGGAGGAGTCGCGGCCAATCAAGGTCTTCGTGAACGCTTGGCTTCTGAGATCACAGATGTTAAGGTCATCATTCCTCCTCTGCGCCTCTGCGGTGACAATGCAGGGATGATTGCCTATGCCAGTGTCAGCGAATGGAATAAGGGAAATTTTTGCTAGCTTAGATCTCAATGCCAAGCCAAGTCTGGCTTTTTGCTCCGATAGAAGAGAACTTAGATTAGTTAAAAAAACGAACATAAACGACGGGAGGACGATTCCCGTCCTTTTTTTGTTATAATAGATAGCATCAAAAAAGAAAGGAAGAAAGAGTGGAGAAGAATTTTCAGCAGGGGGTCAGAGATGCTCTTCCGACAGCTCTAGGTTATATCAGTATTGGCTTAGCCTGTGGTGTGGTGGCATCGCCCTATCTCTCGCCTTTAGAAATGGGCTTGATGAGTCTCTTGGTTTACGCAGGGGCTTCTCAGTTTGCCATGATCTCTTTGATTGCGGTTCATTCGTCCATTATGAATATTACCTTAACCGTCTTTTTCATCAATTTGCGTAATATGCTTATGAGTCTCCATACCTCCCCCGATTTTAAGGAGGCTAGCCTGCTCCAGAATATTGGAATTGGTAGTTTGTTGACAGATGAAAGTTACGGGGTTTATTTAAGCGAAAAATTGAAAAATGACCGAATCACTGTTCCCTGGATGCATGGCAATAACGTGGTCGGTTATTTAGCCTGGGGCTCATCAACCATTTTGGGGACAGCGCTGGGTTCGCTCTTACCTAATCCTAGTGCCTTCGGCCTGGACTTTGCACTAGTTGCCATGTTTATTGGGATTTTTGCTGGTCAGTTTCAAGGGATGCGTTTGACGGAAAAGATGACAACCATGCTCCTTGTCTTAGGTGCAGTAGCTCTTAGCTTTTTCCTCTTGACCTTCTTTTTGACTCAATCATTAGCCGTTTTAGTAGCTACTTTAACAGGTTGTTTCGTGGGGGTGATGTGCGATGCGCGTGAATAGCTGGATTTTTTTGGTTATTTTGATGTCCGCAGTGGTCACCTGGATTCCACGTATTCTGCCCTTCGTTTTGGTCAAATACCGGGGTCTGCCAGATCCAGTTCTGCGTTTTCTAAAAGCACCTTCCCATTGCCATCATTTTTTTGCCTTGATCCTTTCAAGTCTAGTAGAGGGGAAAGCGGGCCAGCTCCCTCAGGTTCGGTGGGTGGATCTGGTCGCAAACCATTCCGACCATGATGGTAGCCTTTCGCCACAAAAAAACCTAATGGGAACGGTTCTATTCGGGATTGTCTTGGTTGCCCTCTTCCGATTGCTTGTCGCCTGAATCTCCCCGAATCTCCTGAATTTTTTAGACAGATTACTATTTGTTGCAAATATTACAAAAAAATAATTCAAAAACTTGACATTGTGTAATATTGTAATATAATAGCTAATATAAATTTTAGTGAGGTATCATGATCATGAAAAAATGGACAAGTTTAGCACTTTTAGGATTAACTTCTGCAAGCCTACTTGTAGCCTGTGGTTCAAAAAAAGAAGAGAGCAACTCTTCTGCAAAAGAAACACAGACTTCAATGTCGTCTAGTCAGAAAAAAACAAATCAGTCTTCTAAAAAGAAGAACACAAAAACAACTGAAGCGAGTTCAGAAGAGGCAGTAAACTCAAGTCAAACTGCTACAGCATCTGGCACGACAAATGATGACAAGGCTTCTCCGGCTTCAACTCAAATGGTTCCAGAAGAGCTTATAGGGACTTGGACTGGAACAACTGAAATTGCCAAAGATGTCCAAATGACCGTTGCTGCGGACGGAACAGTCACTACGACAGCAAACTTTTATCAAGCTGATGTGAACCCAATTCGCACAGCGACAGCTAGAGCCAAGGCAGTCCAAGCTTCTGGTAATGTCTATTACTGGGAAACAGATGAACCAGGAGCTTTTGATGCTCTTCTTCCAGGGATTGCTGGACTTGGGGGAGCCAATGCTAAGGTAAAAGCCGGTTTCATTTTGGAAGAGGGTCATTATACACCAATTGTATTTGTAACAGGGCTTAATGAAGACTTTGACTACAGCAAATACAATGATTTCCGTGTTTCCTTACAAAATAATGAAAATCCACGAATCCCAGAGGGTTCGTGGATTTTGTTTTTAGATAAATTGTGTAATAAAGACAATGAGGATGACGATTGGAATCACTAAAAGCGAAGCAAGAAAATCCAGAGCTTGAAGAAGAAGCGTTTGATTTCTCTTCTCCCACCTTGAGCTCTTCTTGGGCTAGGGACTTGATCAAAGATATAGCCTGTAAATAAAGACAGGCAGAGAGCCCCAAAAGGCATAAGGAGGTTGGAAACCAAAAAGTCCATACAATCAAAGAAGGATTTTCCAAAGAGGGTCCATTTAGAGAGGATGCCATAGGAAAGGGCAGATGGAATCCCAAAGATAAAGGTCAGAAGGCCAATGATCTGACTCCATTTAGCCCGCTTTTTATTGTTTTGGTTGGTGACGTTCCCGACATTAATCTCTAACATGACAACGGATGAGGTAATGGTCGCAAAAAGAAAGAGGAGCAGGAAGAGCAGGTAGAAGAGGGTACCAAAAGGCATCTTGTCAAAGACTTGTGGAAGGACTACAAAGAGGAGGCCCGGTCCACTAGTAGAAGGGATTTGAAAGGCTGACATAGCTGGGAAGATCGCTAAGCCCGCCATGATGGAAACGGCAATATTCATGAAGACGACGGAAATCCCGGATTGGACCAGGTCAGTGTCCTTGTCCAAATAGGAAGCATAGGTCAACATGGCCGTTACCCCTAGGGAGAGGGCGAAAAACGATTGCCCCAAGGCATAGAGTAGACCTTGGCTGGTTATCTTGGAGAAGTTTGGCTTGAGGAAATAGCTAACTCCCTCCCAAGCGCCAGGTAAGGTCAAGGAACGACCAATCATGACTAAGAAAATAATGAAGAGGAGAGGCATCATGAATTTTGAGGCCTTTTTCAATCCCTTTGCTCTACCCCTTTGAAACAATCAAGACATTGAGGAAGATGAAGATGGCTTGGGCTCCTAGAGCCAACCAGGGATTTGAAATAATCTCCCCAAAGAGCTGGGTGTAGTCGTTAACTGTAAGAAGTTGGAATAACTCTCCCAAGGCAACCCCTAAATAAATCAGGATCCAGCCACCGATGACACTGTAGAAGGAGAGGAGGATGAACAGGGCAAAGGCACCGATCCAACCGATCCCATCATAAAGGCGACGGCCACCGAGTTTTCCAAAGGTCTTAATGGCAGAAACACCAGCTGCACGTCCTAGAGTAAATTCAGCCAGTAAGAGAGGGAAGCCGATAAGTAGAGTTGCTATCAAAAAAATAAGAAGGAAACTTCCGCCTCCATTAGCAGCGGTCATATAGGGAAACTTCCAAACAGCCCCAAGGCCAATTGCAGAACCTGCAGAGGCTAGGATGAAGCCAATTTTGGAACCCCATTGAGATTTTTCAGACATCTTTAAAACTCCGATCTATTTTTAAATAAGAAAAGGCTACTTGAGTTGTCAAATAGCCTTCTCTCAATGGCTCTTTAGGAGCCTTCTGTGTGATTGATAGACTTGATTATCCTATCATGATTTTTAAAGACTGTCAAGAAAGCGGTTTTTCATGTTTTTTTATAGTTTTCTCAAAAAGTTAAAAAAATTTTTCGCAAAAAAACACTTGACTCTAACCTAAGGGAGGGGTATACTATCATTGTAAGGAGCAAATCATGTACCAAATAAAAGAAGCTGCGCAGCTTTCAGGTGTCTCTGTCAAGACCCTGCACCACTATGACAAGATAGGACTCTTGGTCCCCTTAAAGTCGGAAAACGGCTATCGAACTTACAGTCAAGAGGATTTGGAACGCCTTCAGGTCATTCTTTACTACAAATATCTAGGGTTTTCTTTAGAGAAAATAGCAGAGCTATTAAAGGAAGAAAGAATAGATTTATTGCCCCATTTGACTAGGCAGTTGGACTATCTAACTCGAGAAAGGCAACATCTGGATACCTTGATTTCCACCTTGCAAAAAACGATTCAAGAACAAAAAAAGGAGAAAGAAAAAAATGACCATTGAGGAAAAAAATTCACTGGATTTAGCTATCAAGATCATCAAAAAAATACCAGAAAGAAGCGGTGGAGAAGTATGGCCAAGAAGTCATGGATCAAGCCCTCGAACGCCAAAAAGGTCGTGAAGATGAGTCTACGGCTGCCTTTAACCAAGTCTTTCAAACTTTAGCACAAAATCTTCAAGCTGGTTTACCTGCAACAGCAATTGAAAACCAAGAGCTAGCAGCCAAGCTCTTGCAAGCCATTCGTACTTATGGATTTGACTGCTCTATTGAAGTCTTCGGACATATCGGTAAAGGATACGTCTATAACCCTGAGTTCAAGGAAAATATTGATAAATTTGGACCTGGAACAGCCCAGTACACATCAGATGTGATTGCCCACTATGTTGAAAAACAGAGCAAATAATCGACGGAGGACTCTCCGCCGACTATTTGTTATTTTTAAATCATAAAGCCAGTCGTCACTGTCTTTATAGTAGAAGAATTCACTGAGATCATCTTCCAAAAAAACACGAAGCATATCAGACATATCATTGGTTGCAAGTTTTTAGATGAGATAGATTTTTCAAATTCTTCCCACCAGACCTTTCCTTCGTCTGAAGACTGGAGCTCACCAGTAAAGTGTTCGGTCTTGTAAAAAGGACGACATAACGGTAATCCTCATCATCGTACCAGTCCTTGATACCACAGAGTTGGGGTTTAGAAATGGTTAGACCCTGTTTCTTCTCTCACTTCACGAATGACCGCGACGACAAAGGATTCGCCACGTTCAACATGTCCGCCAGGAAAAAGTAATGCCAGGCCAGTCAGGACTAACTCGATCTTGAACCAGAACCTTGTCCCCATTTTTTTAATCATGCACATGTTGACAAATTCAACTGACTCTCTTCTGTTCATTTTTTTCACAACCTTTGATATTTAATCATAATGCAGACTTCCTGCCACCCAACCAGTACAGAGAGCACTGTAATATTAAATCCTCCTGTATGGGCATTGATATCCAAGACCTCCCCAGCAAAAATGAAGGCCAGGGACCAACTTACTTTCTAAGGTTTTTGGGATTGATTTCTTAAGGCTGACGCCACCTTTGGTTACAAAGGATTTGGCCAAGGACATCTTCCCTGTTATAGGGATTGGGAGTTCCTTTACTTTTCTAGTACTACATCGATTTCTTTTAGAGAGAGTTGTTTCACCTTTTTCGGGAAGATCCTGAGCAAAAACTCAGCCAGGCGTTCTGGCAGATAGGCTTTCAGAACATTCTTTAAGGACTTCTCACGATTTTTTTCTCTAGGATTTCTGTGAGTTCTTCCTTAGAATAGTGAGGACACTGTCCAGCGTAGGATCTCCCCCTTGACAAAGCTTGACATGCGAAGGCGCCCGGGCCAGACAAGCCAAAGTGGGTAAAGATGAGGTCATGGGTAATGTGGTGTTTGCCATAGTGGAGGGTCACATCGTCTAAGGAAATCCCTTGAAGGGCCTTGTGGGGGAAATCTGTGAGAAGGGGGCTTTCAGCAGCTTCTAGATCCGTAATAGTGTGCTGGAAGTGACGGGCGATATCGTGGCCAAAGCCGGTAGAGCCCGTCGAAGGGTAGGACTTTCCACCAGTTGTCACAATCAAGCGGTCTGCAGTCCAGGTCTCATCTTTTTGATTTGATGACAAATTGTCCGTCAATTTTTCTTCACAGAGGTCACCTCCACCTGGCGCTGGACTTGACCGCCGAGCTCGGCAATCTTATCTGTCAGAGCTTGAATAATCGTTTGGGAACGATCTGAAGCTGGAAAGACACGACCATGGTCTTCAACCTTGAGTTTGACCCCGTTTTCTGTGAAGAAGCGGACGATATCTTGGTTGTCAAATTGAGAAAAGACACTGTAAAGGAAGCGTCCGTTTCCTGGAATTCCTGCTAGGAGATCGTCTAGGCTTCCATTGTTGGTCACATTACATCGACCTCCACCAGTCCCAGCTAGTTTTTTTCCCTAGCTTGCGGTTCTTTTTCCAACAGGAGGGTTGTTTGTCCGTAGAAGGAACTGGAGATAGTAGCCATCATGCCGGCAGGTCCTCCTCCAATGACAATGGTATCATAGTGGTTCATAAGGTCTCCTTTTTCTTGTCTCATTTCATTTCCAGTTCATTGTAACATAAAAAAATGGACCCTGTCCCCAGGCTCCACTTTTTGATTGTTTAATCGTCTTCGTCCGGATTTTTGACGGAGGTGGATGGAATAACGCTTAGGTGGGTAAATTCCGATTTGAGGTCCCCAGCGCGGGAAGAGCTGGTTTGGTTTCTTACCAGCAAAGATATTTGGCTTCTGCAGCCATTTCCCAGAGTTCTTCGTAAAGGTCTCCTAGTAAAAAATCGAGCTCTTCAAAATAGACTTCTGGCTTTCCATAGTCACTGATACTCCGCTCCATCAAGCCATAGACTTGTAATTTGTGGTCCATGAGCCTGCGTCCGTCCACCTTGTTTGAATGGACAATAATGCGTCCATAGGGATCATTTCTCCGAATACGTTCGAGTTCTTTATAGGCATTAATTCCAGAGTCTCCATGACAGGAAAAGAAGTAAATGTTTTTTAAGTCATAATCGATATAGGCGATATTCCCATTATAGACGAGTTTCACTGGTAGATTGCGGACCCGCTTTTTTTCCAGATAGTTATTAATATGCTCGACTAACAGCTGGGAGGGATAATTGTATTCAATCACATAGATCATAGTGTGCTTCCTTTTCAGTTGTTTAAATTGACCAACCAGTCTTTCCAGAGTATTCTGACTTTTAGTCATGACTAGTATATAGGTTTCTGAAGTAAAAAAGGGGGAAAAATCTATTTGGTCGCTTTTAGCACCTATTTGGTTCATTTTTCATGGATAAATAAGGAGATGTTCCTGAACGGGTACGAAGAAAATTCCTAAATAGTTCATTCAACTTTATGCAAGAGCGAATTCAATAAGGTTATTTAAAGATACTGGGGAAGGCAGATAAAATTGTTCAACGGCCAGGTAAATAATCAAGATTCTACCTTTTTCGGAGAAGAAAAACATGCTATAATAGAAGAGAACTGTCCATCTTTTTACTAGAAAATGGGCAGAAGTGGGCAGTAACCATTAAACAAGAGGTCTAGCCCCTTGATACGAAAGGAATCTAGAAAATATTATGATGAATATGCAAAATATGATGAAGCAAGCGCAAAAGCTTCAGAAACAAATGGAACAAAGCCAAGCAGAGTTAGCTGCGACTCAATTTGTCGGAAAATCTGCTCAAGACTTGGTAGTTGCAACTCTTACAGGTGACAAGAAGGTGGTATCCATCGAATTTAACCCAGCAGTTGTGGATCCAGAAGATACAGAAACTCTTTCTGATATGACGGTTCAAGCCATCAATGCGGCGATTGAAGAGATTGACGCAGCAACGAAGAAAAAATTGGGTGCTTTTGCTGGTAAATTACCATTCTAAGCATACAGAAAAAACCTCTATCATTTGATAGAGGTTTTTTAGTCGTTAAAATAATTGGAGAGGTCCAATCCACCAAAAGGAGAGGTAGAAAAGGATTCTTGTTCCTTTAGGAGGTTCCGTGCCCGATCTGATTCGAGAAAGGCTTCATAAACGAGGGCGGTCATTCGTGCATCTTCTAGACTATCGTGCGATTTTCCAGCCACTCCTAAAAACTGAGCAACTGTATGAAGCTGCAAGTTTTTAATCCCATGGAGGTCAGACGGGCGTCGTTTAGAAGCTTCCTCAAAGACATCAACAGCATATTGATCCGTGAACTCTAGCCCATTTTCCGCTAGGATAGGGAGGTCACTCTTGATGGCATTGTATCCAATGAGGGGACTGTCTGCAACAAAGTCTTGAAATTCCTCTAGGACTTGCTCAAGAGGGGGGGCTTGGAGGATTTTATCAGATGTAATCCCGGTGAGGCCATTGATAAAGCTTTTTAGTGGTTTATCCGTATAGGCATAGGAATCGTAGTGGGTAACTTCTTGTCCATCTGTAAAGCGGACAGCAGAAACTTGAATGATGTGGTACTTTCCTTCGAATTGATTGAATTCTAAATCGAAGGCGACATAGTGGTTTAATTCTTTCAAGGGAACTCCTTTATTGAATGATGGGGATGGGGGTCTGGTGATTATGGAGAGGAAGAGCATAGAAAAAACTGACCGAAGTCAGTTTTTTAGCGTCCGAAGACACGTCTCCAGAAGCCTTTACTCTCTTGTTCTTGAACCTTTTCTTTGGCTTGATCTAATTCCAATTTCAAGGTTTCACGGTCATTCATGGCTTGAAGGGTTAATTGTTGTTGCTGGTCTAGTTGTTTATCTTTTTCAGCAATTTGAACATCTTTGACCCGAAGTTGTTCATCCTTCTTAGCTAGTTGCTCATCTTTTGCTTTTAATTGTTCATACAACCGAACAATTTCAGCATTCTTTTCATCCACTAACATTTCCATAAGTTCGCGCTGTTTGACATCATCACTAACAGGCTCATCTTCAAAGATGGTTTTTTTGTAGATTTCTTCTAGCTTGATCAAGCCACTACGGGTTACGACGGTAACACCTTTATCATTTTTTTCTGTATCTTCAGGATCTAGGGCCTTGACACGGTTGTTGACCGCTTGGCGACTAACTCCTAGAATTTCAGCAATTTCGCTGACTGTTTTTTCGATAGCCATAATATCCTCTAAACTCTTTTTCTATGAAATACTCTCTTAGATATTATCATAAGTAGGCAAGGCTGTCAAATGAAGCAAGGGGAGGGGCGACTGGGGAAAAGGCTGGATTTCCTTACTCCATTTCAGGAAGGGTCAGGCTAGAGTTGGCCAGGTCAATGGTGAGTTGGTAGTCTGTCTGGTCGCGGACGGTAATCTCGAAATCGGTTGTATAAAGGACAAGACGAAGAGTAGTCCCTTTTTCCAGCTTGTAGATGGTTGGTTGGAGTTCAAAGTCGAATTCCATCCATTCCCCTGGGGTTACAGGTTCGACTTGTAAAAGATCATGACGGTTTTGAAGGTTGAGATACCCCTTTGTAATTACTCGTTGGCCGGCTTCCTTGAAGGGCAACTCGGTCAAGTTGTCCAGCATATGGTAACGACCGTTATCAAGGGTACGGACGGATAGGACGGCTGGATAAGGCTGGAGGTACTCTTGCTTCCTAGCTCCATCAGTTGGGCTGAGAGCAAGCCCTTGTCAGTGCTAGATTGGAGCCGTAGGTGAAGGCGAGCTTTTCCGTTGAGGTGTAGGTCTTTTTCTATCGGAAGATCGATGGTCACTTGCTGGGCCTTATCTTGGTAAAGATCAGTTAAGAAGGTTGGATAGGCCTTGCCATAGCGCTCATAGTCTTCTGTAGCATAGCGGTTTTGGATAACTTTTTCACTGTCACCAAGAGAGAAGGTCAGCTGAGCTGTTTGGTTGCCAAAATCTTCTAAGCTAGTCCAGCGTTGCTCTCCTGTATTGTCCTGCCAGATGACAGTTGGCAATTCATAGTTTGAATCATAGCCTAGTAACTTTTTAGAGAGGAGGGCGTTCATGCTTTCACGGAAGTCAATGGACTGCCAGTTGTTGAGGTAGACATGGGCACCATTGTGGTAGAAGAGGTGTTTTTTGATGTGGGAAGGCAGAGCTTGGAACATTTGGTAAACATGGAGGGGCTTCACGTTCCAGTCTTGCGAACCATGGGTGAAGACGACCTCTGCCTTGACATTGTCTGCCTGAAGGAGGTAGTTGCGGTCGTGCCAGAATTGGTTGTAGTCCCCTGTTTTGCGATCTATTTGCTCCTTGAGCCGTTCCAAATCAGCGACATAGGCTGCATGGTGGCGGAGATAGTCTCCAGCCCGAAGGGCGCGTGAATAGGTTAACTCAGCGAGCGAATCAAAATCTTCTCCAGGATAGCCGCCAGGACTTGTGACAAGGCCATTTTCGCGGTAGTAGTTGTACCAAGAGGAAATACCAGCTTCTGCGATGATCACTTCTAGGCCATCAACCCCTGTGGTAGCCAGTCCATTGGACATGGTCCCTAGGTAGGACAAGCCTGTAGTAGCGACCTTACCGTTGGACCAATCTGCCTTGATTTGGCGTTGGCGACTGTGGTCTGTGAAAGCACGACAGCGTCCATTGAGCCAGTCGATGACATTCTTGTAGGCCTCGATTTGGCGGTAATCCCCGTTGGTCATCAAGCCTTGGGAGTCCTTGGTCCCTAGACCAGAGACGTAGAGGTTGGCAAAGCCGCGAGCGAGCAGGTAGTCATTGAGAGTATAACTGCTGTTGATATGAGTGAGGGTTTCTTCAGCCTCAGAGACCAGTTGGGCTTCTCCAACGGGATCAACAAGCTCGAGTGTAGGTTGGCTGACTTGGATGGTCCCTGCTTCTTTTTTCTCCAGGTCCACATTCATATTATAGAGCGCTTTGTCGCTAGCCTTGTCATTGGTTCCTTGGTGATAAGGGCTGGCGGTCATGACGGCTGGAATTTTTCCTTCATAGCGAGGGCGAATAATATTGACCTTGACCAAATCTGGAAGACCATCCTGATCGCTATCAATCCGACTTTCCACATAGACCACTTCACGAATCACATCATGGCAGTTAAAGGTAGCTAGACTTTTTCCGTTGAAAAAGTGGTAACGATTGTCTTCAGGAATCAAGCCATCGCTGACCAACTGTTCGATGAGTAAATTCCCTTTGACTGTTCGAGTATTGAGGAGGTGATAGAGGTTTTCAACCAAGTTTCCATACTCAATCGGAAATTGGACTTCTTTCAAGAAGCTGTCCGTATCTTCAAAGTCAATAAAATAGCGGAAACCGAGCAACTGGAGAGCTACTGTGTAAAAAATCTCCGGCGACCATTCGCGGTCAGATTGGAAATAGCTCAGGAGATCTGTTTCAGCATCCGCCACTAGGTTAGAGAGAGGATAATCTGTATTTTTGTAGGTGAAATAAACCTTGCGAACAAACCATTCAAACAGTTCTTTCTCTGTAAGATGAAGGGGAAGGTCAAACCCGATTTCTTTCAGTTCCTTTAGAATGTCTGCTTGGTCGACTGGTAGATAGCTATATTGATTGAATTTCATAGGATGCTCCTTTTATCAGCTTCACTGTTTCTTTACTTCTATATTATACGTGATAAAATAGTATTTGTCTAAAAGACCTTTGATCTCTGAAGGAGGGTGTCATGGTGAGAAAATTATCTGTTGAAGAAGTTGCAAGAAGACGGACTTTATTGTTTGGGGGTTCTTGCCGTCATTTTTTTGGGATTCTCATTTTTTTCGAAACGGTGTTGGTTTCACAAAATTTTTCCTTGGATCTATTAGCCATTTACTTTTTAGTTGATGGACTAGGAAGCTTTCTTCTTCGCTTTTTGTTACGTAGCAAGTCTATTTCCTATAGCCACTCTATTTGGTTTATTTTTCTTTCACTTGCGTTGATCTGGTTGAATCGACTGAGTAGTCTGCCCGTAAACTTAGTTGTGATTTGTTTAGGGGCATATCAGTTGGGGAGTGCCATTGTCTATGGGATCACATTTTGGCTTTATAAGGCCAATCGGGTAAAAAGGAGGCTGGCTCTATTTATGGGATGCGCTTTTAAACGGTGGGATTGGTCTAGCAACTGTCTTGGAACCTGGTTCAGATGGGCACTTCCAATTTATCCTCTTGGGGGCTTATCTGGTCTTGTTGGGGATTTCTAATATTCGAGATGGTATTTTATTTGACAAAGACCAACAAGGCCAAGAGTTAAAACGTCGCTTTCGTATTAGCCTACCGGTTATCTTTTGCACCTTTTATCCCTGCTAAGGAGTTAAAACGGTTTAACCAGTTTCTTCAAAAAGGGAGCTCGGCGGGACACACAGGCCCTTATCGATTGGTGAAAAAAGAAGAAGAGGCAAGGGAATTAGAAATTTTGGTTCATACTTCTGACAGCAACTTATTTGGAGCGATTGGGCATGTAGATATTTGTTATCAGGGGAAGGTCATTTCTTACGGAAGTTACGATCCCTTTTCAGAGCGTCTATTTGGGACGATTGGGGATGGCGTACTGTTTAAAGTGGATAAGGAACCATACATCGAACTATGTAAAAAAGAGAGTCAAAAGACGTTGTTTGGCTACAGCCTATCCCTTACCGAAGAAGAGAATCAGGCAGTAGAGAAGCGTCTAGCTGAAATTGATCAGTTGTTAGAACCTTGGGATCCACCTAGTAGGTTACTGGAAGACGGTCAGCCGACCTACGCTTACAAATTGAAATATGATTTAGGGGCTGAGCTATATAAATTTACTTCTTCGCGTTTTTAAATCTTACTTTGTTCTGTCTACGAATTGTCGCCTGTTAGCAGATTCCATTGTGGGACAGGCGGGAACGGCTGTATTAGATGTGCGTGGAGTGATTGCACCAGGGACCCTATCAGGATTACTTAGAATACGAATTTGAAGCTCCAAACGGGCGGGTCCATACACGAACAGTATATTAAGTAAAGAAAGACAGATTCAAAATTTTGAGAAATCTGTCTTTTTTGCACAAGATTTCTTGTAAAAAAAAAGAAAATCTTTTAAAATATAAAAGACTTGGAGGAATTATGTGCATAAATAAGATTAGTAGTATTTCACCCGTATTAAAAACAAACAATCGAAATGTCAATCAAGAATTTTTTTGAAAAGGTCTTAGGAATGAAAACCCTGTTGGAAGATGGGGCTTTATTATCCCTTGGAGATCAATCGAAGACAGACCGCCTCTATTTAGAGGAATCCCCTAGTATGAGAACCCGTAAGGTTGAGGGACCAAAACGCTTGGCTTGCTTAAAGATTCGCGTGACCAACCCGCAAGAAATTGAGTGGCTTCTGGCTCGTGGTCATCAAGTTGATCGCCTCTTCAGAGGGAAAATGGCTATGCCTTTGAAGCTCTTTTCGCCAGAAGGAGATCGTATCTTGCTCCATGCGGAAGAGCAAGTGGACAGTTTAACTGAAATTGAGGAAGTTCCAGATTTTTCAAGCGAATGAAGAGTTTACAACCTTGACGGAGTTTTTCGTAGAAAAGATAGTTCTTCGTGTACCTAATGTAGAGACTTCTACAGCTTTCTATCAACAACTACCTGGCTTAGAAGAGTATTTAGACTTAGAAGCATCAGATGGTCCGGACCTCACACTAGCTAATGGACAGACTTGGGACCTTTGTCAGGTCAAGGTCATTCTAGAGCCATTTGTAGCAAGTGAAGTGGCCTCTTGCTTTGGAGATCAGGTGACTTTTTGTACCAAAAAAAGGCAACAATTTGTCTTGGTTGAGGATCCAAGCAAGATTGAATGGTGGTTCGAAGCCTAAGCAAGTCTTTGGCTGATTGAAATGAGTGAAGAAAAATGGAAAAATCATCCAAAAAATTCAAGAGCAAATAGGAGCAGGCATCTACCCAGGTGCCTCTCTTGCGCTCTATCAGAAAGGAAGCTGGCAGGAGTATTACTTGGGACTAGCTGATCCAGACAAGCAAGAGCCAGTTATTCCTGGCTTGACCTATGATTTAGCCAGTGTGAGTAAGGTCGTCGGAGTTGGAACGGTTCTTGCTTTTCTGGTCCGACAAGGGCAAATTGATATCGATCGTCCCTTAGCTTCTCACTATCCGGATATGGAGCAGGCAGAGGTGACCATCCGTCAGCTTTTAACCCATACTTCTGGGCTGGATCCTTTCATCCCTAGACGAGATGACTTGGATGCTGAGGGCTTAAAAGAAGCCCTGCACCGTTTGAAGCTCAAGGACAATCGCCAGTTCCACTATACAGATGTCAATTTTCTTTTGTTGGGCTTTCTTCTGGAGAAGTGGTATGGTCAGGATTTGGCCCAGATTTTTCAGGAGCAAGTCTTTGCACCTTGGCAAATGAAGGAGACTACTTTTGGCCCGGTTTCTCAAGCGGTGCCAACCCTTCGTGGCGTTCCAGCTGGTGTCGTCCATGATCCGAAAGCGCGTGTACTGGGAGTCCATGCCGGAAGTGCAGGTCTGTTTTCGACCATTAGAGATATGGAAATTTTCCTGGAGCATTACTTACAGGATCCTTTTGCAGAGATTTTATCGCAGAACTATGCTTTAGAAAAAGGGAAGATGCGCTCTCTGGCCTGGAATCTGGAAGGAGACTGGTTGGACCATACAGGTTATACAGGAACCTTCCTTCTCTATAATCGCAAGCTCCAATTGGCAGCTATTTTCCTATCCAATCGGACCTATGAAAAAGATGAGCGGGCCCAATGGATCCTGGATCGGAATCAACTCATGGAGCTCATCAAAAGAGAAATGGAAGGAACCGGAAAAAATCCTTCCTAAGACGGAGAAAGAAGCGTGGTTTAGCCATCGCTTTTTTTCTTTTTTTATATTAAAATGGAAGGAGAGAGGATTGTATTAAGCAATCTATAGCAGAAAGAACGAAGATAACTGAGAGACATATGACTAGATCGATAGGTGTCGGACAAGCACATAGCAAGATTATTTTAATAGGAGAGCATGCGGTTGTTTATGGCTATCCAGCCATTGCCTTGCCCCTCCTTAACATTCAGGTCACTTGTCAGATTGTACCTGCGGAGCGTCCGTGGGTCCTTTTTGAGAATGATAGCTTATCTATGGCCGTTTACGCTTCTTTAGAGCATTTGGGGATTGAGGAGGCGGCTATCGCTTGCCGGATTGACTCCATGATTCCGTCCCAGCGGGGGATGGGGTCCTCGGCTGCTGTCAGTATTGCGGCAATTCGAGCAGTCTTTGATTACTTTGGGCGAGATTTGAGTCAAGAGACTTTGGAAATCTTGGTTAATCGAGCGGAAATGATTGCCCATGTGAATCCAAGTGGGCTGGATGCCAAGACCTGTCTCAGCGATCAGCCGATTAAATTCATTCGAAATGTCGGCTTCAGTGAATTAGAGGTTAATTTGGGTGCCAAGCTGGTCATTGCAGATACAGGTATCCATGGCCATACCAAAGAAGCCATTCAGAAGGTCAAGGAGTTGGGAACAGCAGCCCTCGCTAGTTTCCATGAAATTGGACTTCTAACTGAGTACGCAGAAAAAGCTCTTGCTCAAAAAGATGCTTTCACCTTGGGACGCATCTTAACAGACTGCCATCATCATTTGCAAGCAGTGGGAGTGAGTTGTCCAGAAGCGGATCAATTGGTGGAACTAGCCTTAGGGAGTGGAGCCTTGGGAGCCAAGATGAGTGGTGGTGGGCTCGGTGGCTGTATCATTGCCCTTGCTGCAGACCAGGAACAAGCAGAGATGATCGCAAAAGAACTAAGAAATAAAGGAGTGGAGGAGTTATGGATCGAAAACCTGTAAGCGTGAAATCGTATGCCAATATCGCCATTATTAAGTATTGGGGCAAGGAAAACAGTGAAGCAATGGTGCCATCAACTAGTTCCATTTCCTTGACCTTGGAAAATATGTATACAGAGACGCGCCTCAGTCCTTTAGGTCCTGAGGCCAAGGCCCATGCCTTCTATATTGATGGGGTCTTCCAGAATGAAGCGGAGCAGGCCAAGATTGGAGCAGTCATCGACCGCTTTAAACCAGAAGGGGAAACAGGCTTTGTGCGGGTTGATACCAGCAACAACATGCCGACAGCTGCAGGGCTTTCTTCTAGTTCCAGTGGTTTATCTGCCTTGGTAAAAGCCTGCAATCGCTATTACCAACTGGAAATGACGCAGGCAGAACAAGCTCAAGCGGCTAAGTTTGCCTCCGGATCGTCTTCTCGCTCTTTCTTTGGCCCTTTAGCGGCTTGGGACAAGGATACTGGAGCGATCTACCAGGTGGAAACGGACCTCAAACTGGCGATGATTATGCTGGTGTTAAACGACCAACAAAAAATTCTTTCTAGTCGGGAAGGGATGAAGCGGTGCACTGAAACCTCTAGCAATTTCCAAGAATGGATCCGCCAGTCAGCCCAGGATTACCAAGATATGCTGACTTACCTAAAGGACAATGACTTTGAAAAAGTAGGGGAATTGACCGAACGAAATGCTCTTCTCATGCATTCTACAACCAAGACTGCTAGCCCATCCTTCTCCTATTTGACGGATAAGAGCTACGAGGCCATGGATTTTGTGCGCTCTCTTCGTAACGAAGGAAAACGGTGCTACTTCACCATGGATGCAGGACCGAATGTGAAAGTTCTCTGTCTAGAAGAGGATCTGGACCAGTTGGTTCCACTTTTTGAACAAGATTATCGTATCATTGTTTCCAAGACCAAGGATCTATCCCATGAAGAATAAAAAAGCAGTTCGAGCAGGTGGGAAGCTGTATATCGCTGGGGAATATTCTATCTTAACCCCGGGACAAACAGCCATTATTCAGTTTATTCCCATTTACATGCAGGCAGAAATCCAACCAGCATCTACTTATCGGATTCAGTCGGACATGTTTTCCTTTGCGGTTGATTTGACTCCGCAGGCGGACTATGCCCTGATCCAAGAAACCGTGCATCTAATGAACGCCTACCTCCAGTCACAAGGAGTGGCACTTGCTCCCTTTGATTTAAGTATTGGGGGGAAATTTGAGCGAGAGGGTAAGAAATTCGGAATTGGCTCTAGTGGCAGTGTGGTCTTGTTGACCCTCAAAGCCATGGCAGCTCTTTATGATTTTCTCCTGTCAGCAGATTTGCTCTTTCGTTTGGCCTGTTTGGTCTTGATTCGACGTGGAGATAATGGGTCCATGGGAGACCTAGCCTGTATCGCCTATGAAGGCTTGGTTAGCTACCGCTCTTTTGACAGACGGGCACTGGCTGAGCAATTACAAGATCAGGATTTAAACCAGGTCTTAGCCCTGGATTGGGGTTATGAAATCCTGCCTCTTGCCCCTCAGTTGTCCTATACTTTCTTGGTGGGCTGGACCCAGGAACCTGCTATTTCAAGAGACTTGATTAACCAGGTTCGTTCAGCTATTGATTCTGTCTTCTTAGAGGGGACGGAGCAGGCTGTACAAGACCTCTTAGTGGCCTTTCAAGAGGCAGACCGAGACTTAGCCTGGTCTTCTATCAGTCGGGCTAGTGACTTACTTAAATCTCTCAATGAGGTGATTTATACCAAAAAACTGGCCCAATTAAAGAGGGCAGAAGAGGGACTAGAGGCCATTGCAAAATCCAGTGGCGCTGGAGGAGGAGATTGTGGGATTGTCCTCGCATTTGAGGAGGCTGCTGCCCAAGAAATCGTCAGACGCTGGCAAGAAGCAGGGATTGATTTATTATATGCAGAAAGGATGGGAGAGAATGACGACCAACCGAAAGGATGAACATATTCGCTTGGCCTTGGAGCAAACTCCAGGTTACAATAGCTTTGATGAGGTTGAGTTGATTCATTCCTCTTTACCAACTATCGATTTAGATCAGGTGGATTTGACGACCCATTTTGCGGGTCGTGATTGGGACTACCCTTTTTATATTAATGCCATGACAGGTGGCAGTGCCAAGGGGGGAGAAATCAATCGGAAGTTAGCCCAGGTGGCAGAAGCCTGTGGCATTCTCTTTGTGACGGGTTCCTATAGTGCAGCTTTAAAAGATCCCCAGGACAGCTCCTATCGAGTCAAGGACCTTTATCCGGATCTTCTCTTTGCAACCAATATTGGGATTGACAAACCGCTTGAACTGGGCTTGCAGACCATTGAGGAGACCCAGCCCCTCTTTCTCCAACTCCATGTCAACCTCATGCAGGAGCTTCTCATGCCCGAAGGGGAACGAAGCTTTAGAAACTGGCAAGAGCATTTAGCAGACTATGCAAAGCAATTACCAGTGCCGTTGGTGCTAAAAGAGGTCGGTTTTGGTATGGATGCCAGAACTATCCAAAGAGCCATCGAATTAGGTGTCAGGACCGTTGATATTTCTGGTAGAGGCGGAACCAGTTTTGCCTATATCGAAAACCGTCGGGGAGGCAATCGTTCCTATCTCAATGACTGGGGACAAACAACAGTCCAAGCCCTGCTTGGAGCTCAACCATTGATGGATCAGGTCGAGGTTCTCGCCTCTGGTGGCGTTCGTCATCCTTTGGATATGATCAAGGCACTGGTTCTAGGAGCCAAGGGGGTCGGTCTTTCTCGAACTATTTTAGAATTGGTCGAGACACAGCCGATTGAAGAGGTCATCGCCCAAGTCAATGCTTGGAAAGAGGATTTACGCCTGATCATGTGTGCTCTTTCTTGTCAGACACTTGCCGATTTGAGAAAGGTTCCCTATCTTCTTTATGGTCGTGTAAAAGAAGGATATGAACAAATCCTCTCCATCCATGATTAACTTGAAGAAACTAACAAAAATCCCTCCGTCTGCACGGAAGGATTTTTTACTTGCTTTGACGAATGTTCTCTAATATAGCTTGGGCTTTTTCCAGGTTAAAGGGTTTGTCTTCTAGCAGGGCTTGGACCACCGGAGCTACCTCTGACGGACTAGCGCCAGCAAGTAGGGCAAGTGACTTAGCTTGGAGTTTCATATGCCCATGCTGAATACCGGTGCTGACCAAGGCCTTAAGCGCTGCAAAGTTTTGAGCCAGGCCAACGGAAACAATGATCCGCGCAAGAGTTTGGGCGTCGGGATTTCCAAGTAGGTCATGAGCCACTTGGACACTTGGATTGAGTCCGATGGAGCCTCCCTTGGTAGCGATAGGCATGGGAAGAGTCAACTGGCCTTCTAGAACTTGCTGATCTGGATGAGCTATCCAGTTAGATAGTCCTTGAGCTTGTCCTGTTCGGCTAGCATAGGTATGGCCACCCGCTTCAATCGCCCGCCAGTCATTCCCAGTTGCCAAGACGACAGCATCGATGCCATTGAAAATTCCCTTGTTGTGAGTCGCTGCTCGATAAGGATCAACAGCCGCTAATTGACTGGCCAGAGCTATTTTCTGAGCGATTTCGGCGCTTCCTTGGGATCGCGACTGAGGAAGCGGTAGTCTATGTGACAACTTGCCGTGACCAGGGCATCTGTCGCTAGGTTAGACAGAATAGCCATTAATCCCTGCCCCTCGGATAAATCTTCTAAAGGGTTGACCAGGGCTTCTAGCATGGTGTTGAGCATATTAGCCCCCATGGCCTCTTTGGGATCGACAGACAGGTAGCAAATGAGAAAGTCCCCTTTCACCTCTGTCCAGAGATCTCGTGCCCCACCTCCCCGTTTAACGATGGAAGGATAGGCTTGATTGGCCAGTTGGAGCAGTTCTTCTTTAGCTTCTGTAACCGCCTGACTGGCCTTTTCTTTATGGCTAACGTCATAGAGAGCCACTTGACCGATCATTTGACGCTTGTGAACCTGGGTCTGAAACCCACCTGAGCGCTTGATTAGTCCAGCAGCGTAAGAAGCAGCAGCGATGACAGAAGGTTCTTCCGTCACCATTGGGACTTGGATTTCCTGACCATCTATCTGGAAGCCAGGAGCCAGACCAAAGGGTAAAGCCAAGGTGCCGAGGACGTTTTCGACCATTTCATTGGCAAGAGAAAGGGGCAATGTTTCATTGTCCCTTACTGTTTGTAGACTTTCTTCTGAAAGGAGTCCGGCCTGAGCTAGTTTCTCGATGCGCTCTGCTGGACTTGCTTTTGAAAAACCAGTTAATTTAACCATGGTGTTCTACCTTTACATAGGTTCGTTGGTGTTCGTTGATTTCTGATAAGGCATAGGTTTGATCTTGGTAACCTTGGAAGGTTTGATTGCCTTCAGCATCTAATTGTGCGTCTTCGAAGAAGATTTTCTCATATTCGGCAATCGTAAGAGCTTTTCGCTGATCCAATTCTGCTAAACGGTTTGGATGGAGCATTTGCTCAAATCCTTCGACCAAGTGAGCACTAAAAATCTCCGCTACCGCACCACTTCCATATCCATAGAGGGCGATTCGGTCGCCAGCAACCAGTTGTGGCTGGTTTTCTAGGAGAGAAAGCAAACCTAGGAAGAGGGAACCCGTATAGATATTCCCGACCTTTTGGCTGTAGAGAATGGACTGTTCAAAATTGTATTGTAATTGGGCTTGTTTCTCAGGAGAAAGACTCTTATCAAGAATCTTTTTTAAGCCCTTAAGAGCAAGCTTGGGATAAGGTAGGTGGAAGCAGACCGCATCAAAATCATCCAATGTCAGACCAGTCCGTTTTTGATACTCTGTCCAGGTTGTTTTCAAGCAATCCAAGTACTGTTGGGTCGAATAGATCCCATTGACAAAGGGTGTGCTTGAATAGTTGGGACGCCAGAAATCCATGACATCACGGGTCTGAGCTACATTATCATCGTTGAATGCTAGAATACGTGGATTCTGCGTCACCAACATAGCGACAGATCCAGCTCCTTGAGTCGGCTCACCAGGAGTGTCGATTCCATATTTTGCAATATCGCTGGCAATAACCAAGACCTTGCTCTGTGGGGATTTTTCAACATGAAGTTTAGCATAGTCCAAAGCGGCCGTTGCAGCATAGCAGGCTTCCTTCATTTCAAAGCTACGGGCAAAGGGTTGGATTCCTAGAAGACCGTGAACGAAAACAGCAGCAGCCTTACTCTGGTCAATTCCTGACTCGGTCGCTAGAATAACCATATCGATTTCTTCTTTTTCTTCTTCGGTTAAAATACTATCGCTAGCACTTGCTCCTAGTGTGACGATATCCTCTGTAATAGGGGCAATACTCAGTTCTTTCAATAAGAGCCCTTTACTGAGTTTTTCTGGATCTGTATTTCGAGCAGCCGCTAGCTCACTTAAGCGCAAGACATACTGGCTGGTCGCAAATCCAATCTTATCAATACCGATTGTCATAAATAACCTCTTTTAATTTGATATCTACTAGTATATTTCGTTTCTATTTTACCATATTCAAGACCAAAACTCTCCCTTAAATACCTATTTCAAGGAGAAATCAGCCCCCAGACGGATAAAAAATGCAAGCTTAATAAAAGTTTGCATTTTTTAGTTAATGAGACGATATGATGGGAATTACTGGGAGTTAGAAAGGGCACCCTTTTTTCTTTTTTGGTGCCGTTGGTAAGAATGGTAGAGTTTCAAGACGACAGACCCGCTAGCCATCCCGATAGAGATGACTAAGGCCAGAATGACAACCAGGGTTACACTGGTCACTGCTTGTTGATATTGGCCACTGACAAAGAAGGAAGTGGTCCGATAGGAAATATATCCAGGAACCAAAGGGGCAAGAATAGCTAGCATAAAGACAACGACAGGCGTCTTATAGATAATACTTAAAATTTGACTGATACAAGAACCAACGATTGCTGCAATAAAAGTCGCAATGATAACATTGGTAGGTCCTTTCAAGATATAGTAGAGCAACCAAATAGCCATCCCTAGAACTCCTCCAGGGATGAGCATGGAACGTTGCACATTGAGGACGATTAAAGGTAATGATGGCAATCAAACTAGCCACCGCTTGGATTAAAAATTCGATTAGATTCATGATTCTATTTCATAAGGACAAGAGCGACGGTCGTCCCGGCACCAAGGGCAAGGGTAATGAGTAGGGTCTCAAAGAGTTTACTCATCCCAGAGTTGAGGTGGTTGTTCATCAGATCCCTGACGGCATTGGTCATGGCAATACCAGGAACAAAGGGCATAACACAGCCAGCAATGATAAGATCGGTATTGGAAGGAAAACCACTATATTGAGACCAAATATGGGCCAAAAAGCCAAAGACAAAGGCTGCCGCAAAAGCAGTAGCAAAAGGGATGCGCACGTATTTCTCAACTACGAGAGAGAAAGCAAAGGCAAAGACGGTCGCAATACCTGCTCCAATCGCATCATAAAAGTTCCCGCCAAACATGATGGAGAAAAAAGGGGCACTAAGAGTTGCCGCGATGGTTAACTGCAGATTGGTATAAGGGACACGCTTGTGTTTTAGTTTGATTAAGGCCTGGTAGGCTTGTTCTAGATTGATTTGTCCAGAGACTAATTGTCGAGAAATCTGGTTGACATCACAGACCTTCTCGATATTGTAATTGGTTCGCAGGATCCGTTTCATCCGCGTGATATTGGCATTTTCGATTGAAAAGAAAATAGCGACTGGCATCGCTAAGGCATTGCAATCATCGATTCCTTGAGAATGAGCAATCCGGATCATGGTATCCTCAACTCGATGAATCTCAGAACCACTCTCTAAAAGGAGGGTTCCTGCCAACATGAGGACGTCAATCACGCGGTCCATATCTTTAGACGCTTCCATTGTTCTTCCTGTTCTGTGAATAGATTGATTCCATTATATCAAAAAATCACGGATTTGTACTAATGATACCACGGATTTAGTCAAGACAGGACAAGAAAAAACCAGCCGTTTCCGACTGGTTTTGCATGGCTAAGTTGATTTCTTAGCTCAATGCATCATCCATTGAAAGAACTTCGTGGAAGACACGTTGTGTCAATTCAGTTTTTTTGTTCTGGAGTAAGGTATTTAGTGTTTACACAGTATCCAGAGATACGTACGATAACATCTTCACCACTCATGATCTTTTTTTCGTAAACATCGTTCAAGTCCATAACGTTCAAGTTAACGTGTTGTCCACCGTTTTCAAAGTAACCATCAAGGATTGTTACTAAGTTATCAACTTGTTCGTCACGAGTTTTACCAAGAGCACGAGGTGATACTTGAGTTGTCAATGAGATACCGTCAGCTGCATAACCAAAGTCAAGGCTAGCAAGTGAGTTCAAGTTTTGCAACCAACCACCTTTCGCTTTGTTAGATGGGTTAGCACCTGGCGAGAAGAATTCCAATTTAGACAAGTTCACAGAACCATCTTCGTTGAGGTATACCCCTTTGTGGACTGGAGAGTTACCAGTTTGTTTAGAGTAAGCAACGTTAGAAGTGATAGTAAGAAGTGAAACTGTCGCTTCAGCGTTCTTGTAAAGTTTGTGGCTGCGAAGACGAGTAGTGTAAGCTTCGATCAACCATTCTGCCAATTCGTTAGAACGTGGGTCATCTTCACCCCAACGTGGGTATTCACCGATTGTTTCGTAATCGTAGATGTAGCCATCTTCGTCACGGATTGGTTTAACAGTAGCGTATTTGATTGCTGACAAAGTATCAACAGTGTTAGCAAATCCACAGATACCGAATCCCATGTTAGCGCGTTGGTGAGTTGGCAAGAAGGCCATTTGAACTGCTTCGTAGTTGTACTTATCAGTCATGTAGTGGATGATGTTCAAAGCATCTACATAAGTGTCAGTCAACCAGTCAAGTGATTTTTCGAAGTTTGCTTTAACTGATTCGAATTCAAGAACTTCGTCACGGATAGGATCGATGTCAAATACTTTGTAGTCTTTATGAACGTCGTCGTAACCACCGTTCAAACCAGTAAGAAGAGCTTTAAGAACGTTTACACGAGCACCGAAGTACTGGATGTTGTGGCGTTGTTCTTCGTTTTCTGGGTCAAGTGGAGACACACAACATGAGATACAGCTCATTTCACCGTATCCGTCTTTAGCCATTGTTGTAACACCTTCGTATTGGATAGAAGAGTGTTTGTGGCTCATGTGCATACAGTAGCGACGGAAGCTGTATGGCAATTTGTCAGTCCAAAGAACTGTCAAGTTTGGTTCTGGAGAGTTACCGATGTTGTCCAAAGTGTTCAAGAAACGGTAGTCCATCTTAGTAACACGGTGACGTCCGTCGTTCCCCATACCAGCCATAGAAGTTGTGATGAAGGTTGGGTCACCTGAGTACAATTGGTCGTAAGCTTTTGTACGAGCAAATTTAACAGTACGCAATTTCATAACGAAATCGTCAACGAATTCTTGGATTTCAGACTCAGTGTAAGTACCACGAGCCAAGTCACGTTCAGCGTAGATATCCAAAACGATTGGCACACGTCCAAGAGAAGTAGCAGCACCGTTGATTACACGGCAGACAGCCATGAAGGCGATGTTTGTCCATTGGATTGCTTCTTTTGTATCGAAGGCAGGACGACGTACGTCTACACCATAAAGGTCACCCAATTTAACAACTTCTTGAAGTGCTTGGTATTGAAGGTTTACTTCTTCACGAAGACGGATTGATTCTTCATCGATTTCAGTGATCGCGTTCCAGTCGTTTGCTTTTTCAGCCATCAAGTAGTCAGCTCCGTAAAGGGCCAAACGAGCATAAACCCCGATGATACGTCCGCGAGAATATGCATCTGGAAGACCAGTTACTGTGTGAGCGTGACGTGCACGACGGATGTTTGTAGTATAAGCACGGAAGATACCATCGTTAACGGTTGTTACATATTTAGTGAAGATTTCATGCACAGCTGGATCTGGCTCAAATCCATTTTCTTTCAAAGTAGTTTCCGCCATACGGATACCACCACGAGGCATGAAGTTCAATTTGAACAACTCATCGTTTTGGATACCGAAGATGACTTCGTTTTCTTTGTCAATGTATCCAGCTGCAATATCAGCGATAGAAGTTGGACGAGTATCGTATGGGAAACGAGTTTCTTCGTAGTGAGCTTTAGTTTCTTCAACAATCTTTTTGATGTGAAGAGAACGTTCAGTTGGACCAGCTAGGAAGCTTTCATCTCCATCATATGGAGTGTAGTTAGCTTGAACAAAGCGAGAGACACTGGCTCTTTCTTTCCAGTCTTCCCCTTGGAAGCCTTCCCAGGCTTTGTCAAAAATGTCTTGTGCTTCAACAACTGTTTTAACAACCATGTTTAAATCCTCTTATATCTTTCTAGCAACAAATCTGTTGCACTTACAATAGTAGTATACCACATAGAAATCGGTTTCACAAAGGGAATAGCAAAAAGATTTTGGATTCTTTTATAATACAGATGGTGATTTTCTTGTAAACTGTCTTATATTTTTGAGGAGTTGATGATTCAAAAAGTAGGAAAATAATTCTAAGGGAGGTATAATGTAGCTGGAGGTTTCTAATGCTCATATTTCCGTTAGTAAATGATACGAGCCGTAAGATCATTCATATCGACATGGATGCCTTTTTTGCGTCCGTTGAAGAGCGCGACCATCCTGAATTGAAGGGAAAGCCTGTCATCATTGGCCACGATCCACGTTTGTCCGGTGGAAGGGGAGTGGTATCGACCTGCAATTACGAAGCCAGAAAATATGGCGTCCATTCGGCTATGAGTTCCAAAGAAGCTTATGAACGGTGTCCTCAGGCAGTGTTCATCCCTGGTAACTACGAGAAGTATCAGGCAGTCGGTCTCCAAGTCAGAGAAATTTTTAAACGCTATACAGATCTAATTGAGCCTATGAGCATCGACGAAGCCTATTTGGATGTGACCAATAATAAGCTTGGTATTCAATCTGCTGTAAAGGTAGCTCGTTTAATTCAGCATGATATTTGGAATGAATTGCACTTAACCGCTTCTGCCGGAGTTTCCTACAATAAGTTTCTAGCAAAAATCGCCAGTGATTACCAGAAGCCTCGAGGACTAACCGTTATTTTACCCGAGCAAGCTCAAGAGTTTTTGAGTCAGCTGGACGTGGCTAAGTTTCATGGTGTGGGGAAACGGACAGTAGAGCGACTACACGATTTGGGGATTTATACAGGAGCAGATCTCTTAGAAGTGCCGGAAATGACTCTCATCGATTACTTTGGTCGCTTTGGTTTTGATCTCTATCGAAAGGCTAGAGGGATTCATAACAGTCCAGTTAAGAGTAATCGCATTCGCAAGTCCATTGGGAAGGAACGCACCTATCGAAAATTGCTGGTGGCCGAGGATGATGTGCTAAAAGAACTGAGCAATTTATCTGACAAGGTGGCGAACAGTTTGACCAAGCATCAGAAAATTAGTAAGACCTTGGTGCTCAAGATTCGTTATGCCGATTTTACGACCTTGACCAAGAGGCGCAGTTTAGAGGAAGCAACCAGAGACCCAGAAGTCATTCAGAGAGTAGCCCAGGAGCTCTACCAGAGCCTAGAGATCAATTCCTCAGGTATTCGCCTCTTAGGTTTGACCCTCACTAATTTTTCTTCCGAGTCTCAGAAATCGTATGAAGGATCTTTAATAGAAGAAACCCCGTAGGTATACTTGTCCTACGGGGAATTCTTAATTAGTTTTTGAAGAAATGTTGAATCTCTTCCTCTGTGAGGCCGATCATAGGATCAATGCTTAAGTAATTGTCCTCTGTTAATCGATAGCCTTGTTGAGAAGGTTGGGAAGCAGATAAGTCAGAGTGGTTTTCAACTGAGACGAGCTCCTTTTGGGGCTCTGTTTTTTTAGTGGGCTCTTTCAGATGAGCGGTGCTGGCTGAGGAAGAGTCTGAGTTTTGAGGAATCCCATCCGAAACGTTCAATCAGATAGGTTTTACGAGCAGTTCCAGTATTCTGCGTCGCAAAGTCAAATGCAGTGTATTCACCGAGGAGAATGAGTTTGCTTTTGGAACGGGTGATAGCTGTGTAAATCAGATTGCGTTGGAGCATGCGCCGACTCTGATTGGTCAAGGGAAGGATGACCACAGGGAATTCGCTTCCTTGAGACTTATGGATACTCATGGCATAGGCCAGGCGAATCTTGTACCATTCGTTTCGTGGGTAGACCAATTCATTGCCATCAAATTGGATAGTCAGTTCATCTTGCTTGGATTCGGTATATTTCGCTGGTAAGAGGTCCGTGATGTAGCCGATATCTCCGTTAAAGACATTGCTTTCGGCATCATTGACCAAGTGGATGACCTTGTCACCATTTCGATACTGGCAATCCAATGCTTGAAAAAATAGAGCGCCATTTTCTAATGGATTGAGGAGCTCTTGCATGAGGCTGTTTATTTGATCAATACCTGCGGAACCTCGATACATAGGAGCGAGGACCTGTATGTCTCGGGCCGGGATGCCGTTGCGAAGGGCTGCGCTGGTGATTTTTTCAATCATGGGAGCGATGAGCTCACTCGGTGCTTCAAAGTAGGAGCGATCAGGCTTTTTCTCTGTGAAATCAGGAGGTAGTTGGCCTTTGCGAATCTGACTGGCCAGAGTGACAATGGTCGAATCCTCACCTTGACGGAAGATGTGTTCCAGTTTGACTTGAGGGATGCTTGGGATCTGTAGGAGATCGGACAAGACTTGTCCAGGGCTCACAGAAGGAAGTTGATCGGCATCTCCAACGATTAGGAGTTTGGTATTGGAGGAGATATTGCTGAGAAGCTGATTGGCTAACCAAGTATCCACCATAGAAAATTCATCGACAATGATGAAGTCAGCGTCTAGATAATCATCCAAGTGACTCGTGTCGTCGTCTCCCGTCATTCCTAAGTGACGATGAATGGTGGCGCTCGGAAGACCAGTCAGTTCACTCATTCTTCGCGCTGCTCGACCGGTTGGAGCAGCTAAGAGGATTGGTAATTGAGATTTCTTCCGAAGGTCCAATTGGTGCAGGCGGGCGTAGGTTCCGATAATCCCGTTAATAACAGTTGTTTTCCCCGTTCCTGGTCCACCTGTTAGCACGAAGACCTTTTGCTGGATGGCTTCCTGGATAGCCTTCCGTTGGATGGGATCGTAGTGGATCTGGAGATCCTCTTCAATGTCATCGATTGTTTGTTCGATTTTTTCTGGTTCGAAAGATTCTTGCTTTCCTTTTTCTAGCAGGCGACCGATATGGCTGCGGATCCCTTCTTCCGCAAAGAAGAGGCTGTTGTTGAAAATCTTGGTGTCTATGTTTTGCACCTTGTCTTCTTCGATGAGACTGGCCAATTCTTTGGCAACGCTAGCTGGATCGAGCTCAACGGGACGGGATGCTTCTAAGAGTTGGATAGTGGCCTGGAGTAATTCTCTAGCTTCAACATAGGTGTCGCCTGTTTCTAATGAGAGGGTTAGAAGACTATGGACGAGACCTGCTCGGAAGCGTTCAGGGGCATCACTAGCAATCCCTAATTCTTCTGCTAGTTGGTCGGCAATCTTGAAGCCCATTCCTTGAATATCTTCGACCAGTTGATAGGGAGCCGATTCGACGATTTGCAAGGTTTCTTCCTTGTAGAAATCTTGGATTTGGAAGGCTAGTTTATTAGGGATGCCATAGTTGGCAAGTTGGGCGAGGACCCGTTCTGTACCATAGTTGAGCTGTAGTTTTTCGACAAAGGCTTCACGGTTCTTTTTGGAGAGGCCGGAGATTGAGGCTAGTTTTTCAGGAGCTTGGAGAATTTTATCAATGGTATCCTCACCATAGAGATCCACGATCTTTTGAGCTGTTTTGAGTCCAATTCCTTTAAAATGATCACTAGAGAAATATTTAACCAAGCCTTTGCTGGTTGGTTTGGCCCGTTCATAGCGGTTCATTTGCAATTGTTGACCGTATTTTGGATGATGGACCAGTTCTCCCCAGAAGCTATAATCTTCTCCTTCAACAATATCTGCCATCGTTCCAGTGACAATAATCTCAAAGTCCTCATAGTCTTCCGCATCTGTGTCGTTGATATCTAATAGGAGGATTCGGAAAGAAGCTACTTTGATTTTCAAAAATGACCCGCTCAATAGTCCCGGAGAAATAGTATTCCATACAGAGTTTCCTTTAATCAGTCAGATAGAGAAAGTAAGATATTCTCAAAGTTGTACGATAGAAAAGAGATTGGAACAGGAGTCCCAACCTCTCAACGGGCTAATAGGTCTTAAATGGAAGAAGTGGCCAAAGGCGGAAAACAGCTTCCCCTTTGATCTGGCTCTTCTTGAAGGCCCCTACTTGACGGCTGTCCTTAGAAACAATCCGGTCATCCCCTAGGAGAAGGTACTCATCATCTAAGAGCTTTTTCGTGAAGGTCGCACTTCCGTCTTGATCGACCGTAAAGGCTTGGGCACTTTGGGCCATTTGTCGGAAGAGCTCTCCATTTTCTTCAAACCCTTTTCCAGTGTAGGTGGACTGTAATTTATCTTCTTTAAACTTCTTGATGTATTCCTTCAAGTAAGGTTCATCTGTCTTCTTTCCGTTGATATAGAGGGTATCGTTCTCGTATTGAATGGTGTCACCTGGAAGACCGATAACCCGCTTGACAATTTCTTTGGTCTTTCCATTTTCTGTTTCACTGGCGACCACGATATCAAAACGATTGATAGGAAGCTTGTTAATCACCAACAAGTATTCATTGTCTGCTAAGGTAGGATCCATAGAATGACCATCTACTCGAACCGGAGTCCAGAGGAAAATCCGGGAGAGTATGATGCTTGTGATGATGAGGATAAAGAGTCCCCATTCCTTTAAGAAGGCAAGGATGGGATTGGAAGAGGTAGTAGTTTGACTGCGTTTCATTGCTTATCTTTCTATCATTTTTTTTGCTTTTTCTGTATTTTTAAAATGGAGTTTAGCACTATAGTTAAGGGCTTGGATTCCATAGGCTTTTAATAGTTGACTAGCGACTTTATCAGACTGACTCCCTGCACCGCTTGGAAGGCTATAGCCGAGTTCTTGACTCAAATCTTCAAGATTTTGGAGGAAGAGGTCTCGAGCAATAATGGAACTAACCGCAACTGCTAGGTATTTGCCCTCTGCTTTTTCTTCTAAGGTAACGGCTTGCGTCACCTGATTGGTTTCTGCTTGAACATAGCGTTCATAATTCTTCTGGGTCGTAAAAGCATCGATGATAATTTTCTCAGCCTGAACCCCTTGTTGTAGGAGCAAAAAAATGGCTTGATTATGAAGAGCGACCTTGACAGAAACGGCGTTATAACCAGATGCAATGACCTGGTTGTATTTTTTTGGAGCTAGAAGTAGGGCCTGATGTTGGATCTCCTGTTTTAGAATGGGAGCCAAGGTTCGGATTTTACGATCATTTAAGGTCTTGGAATCACCAACTCCTAAGCTTCTTAGTCGCGCGTGTTGGTCAGGTGTGACTAGGCAAGCTACAACAGCCAACCCGCCAAAGTAGGAGCCATTTCCAACTTCGTCTGTTCCAATCAGTGGGAAGTCCTGTCCTGCATTTGTGACCGTTTGTATTTTTTGTTGATAACCCAAGGCTTGCGCAAAGATTTCAGCTTTGCTCCCTTGCAAGACGACTTTTCCAGATGTATAGATAGAAATCGTTGCACCAGGAGCCTTGAAAAAATACGCGATGTAGGGGTTTTTGGAAGGCATCCGGTAGTTTTGGTAGTGCTGGACGAATGCTTGAATTTCCTCTGGTAGAGGGGACAATGTGATGGTTTCCATACTCCCTATTGTACCATAAAACCAACTTCAAAGGCTAGAAAAAGGAAGCTAGAATTAGTCTTTGAGGATTTCCTTCAGACTTTCTTCAATGGCTTGAGGAGGAGTTTTAGAAGAGAAGCGTTGGACCACTTGTCCTTCTCGGTCAATCAGGAATTTAGCAAAATTCCATTCAATGCGTTTTCCTAAGGGACCACTTGCTTGTTCTTTGAGCCATTGGTAGAGGGGGTTAGTTTCTTTGCCATTCACCTTTATTTGCAAAACGTGGGAAAGTCGTTTGAAAGTTGAGACTACAAAATTGATTGATCTCTTCTGCACTGCCTGGGGCTTGACCCATGAATTGGTTACATGGGAAATCGAGGATCTCGAAGCCTTGCTCATGGTAGCGATCATATAGTTCTTGCAAGCCCTGATATTGTGGAGTGAGGCCGCATCCTGTTGCCGTATTGACGATGAGGAGCACTTGGCCTCGAAAATGTTCGAGTGAGATATTGGTGCCATCTTGGCTTTCTACCGAAAAATCAGTTACATTCATTTTAAATACATCCTTTCCTAATCACTTTATTGTATCATGAATAAGGGTCAATGAACCCTTGAGAAGTGTTTAAAAAAGGGATTTCTTTCGTACTAGATGAGGATTTTGCTACTGACAAGTAAGGGAGATTTTGATATAATATCGTGAGGTGATTTTTTATGTCCAGCTTAAATAGATACAAATTTACTTTTGGTAATAAAGCGCTGACCCTAACCACTAATCATGACAACCTCTTCATGGAAGAGGTTGAAAGGGTCGCGAAGGAAAAATATGAAGCGATTAAAGAACAAATGCCAGTGGCAGATGATGAGACCTTGGCCATTTTATTAGCCATCAATAGTCTGTCTACTCAATTGAGTCGTGAGATTGAGTTTGATGATAAGGAAAAAGAATTGGAAGATTTTCGACGCAAGGCCCTCGATGGTCTAGTTGGTAAATCATCTAATTAAGGGGAAAATCATATGTTTTCAATCCTTATTTTGTTGATCCTGGCCTGGAGCTTTACATAGGGTATTCGCGGGGAATCCTTCTTCAAGGCTACTATTTTGTGATTAGTATCCTAGCTTTATTGATAGCAGGGTCTAGTTATCAATCCTTGGCGAAAACCATTAGTTTGTGGGTCCCATTTTCTAGTGCTACGCAGGCTTCTAAGACCTATTTCTTTTCAGAAGAGCAACTCTTTCATTTAGATAAGGTTTTTTATGCAGGTCTTGCTTTTTTTATCCTGTATGTCTTAGTCTATGCAATCGGACGGGTGATTGGACTCTTTGTCCCGCTGATTCCGACACCTGAAAAGTGGGAAGAACGCCCCTTTCAGATTGCCAGTGGTGCGTTATCGGTCTTGGTTACCTATTTTGTTTTACAGATGGGATTCACAATTTTAGCGACCATTCCTATGGCGACTATTCAAGATCGTCTTCATGGAAGTTTTCTTATTCGCTTTATGGTGCAGTATAGTCCCCTTACAGCAAGCCTTTTAAAACAGCTTTGGGTTGTAAAAATCTTAGGTGCTTAAGAACTTCTCGTCATGAATTTTCTTCATGATGGGTATAAATAGAATGGAAGGGGAGGCTATGATGAGAACAAGCCTCCTTTTCTGATGTGGAGAAACATGAATAAAAAAATTCTCGAAACCTTAGAGTTTCAAAAAGTTAAAAACTTAGTAGAGCCTTATCTGCAGACAGAGCAAGGCGAAGTGGAGTTGCAGGAACTAACCCCTCTCTCGAAAAAAGAAGCGATTGAGACAGCCTTTCTTGAAATGGCGGATATGGCTCAGATATTTGTGGAGCATCCGCACTTTAGCGTGTCTACGATCCAAGAAATTCGTCCAGTGACCAAACGTTTAGAACTAGAAACATCGCTCAATATTGATGAATTGTTAGCGGTGAAGAAAGTCTTACGCGTGACCCATGAATTAAGAGAATTCTATGAGGAGTTAGAGAATGTTCGCTTGGAAAAATTGGATCGGATTTTTGAAAATCTAGTCGATCTACCACAGTTGCAGGGAAGCCTCCATGCCATTAATGAGGCTGGATTTATCGAAAATTTTGCCAGCGAAAGCTTGGCTAAAATCCGTCGACGGATTCAAGAAAATGAACACCAAGTGCGAGAAATTCTGCAAGAGCTTCTGAAGACCAAGTCAGAAATGCTGGCTGATCAGATTGTTGCTAGCAGAAATGGGCGAAATGTCTTGCCAGTGAAAAACACTTACCGTAATCGGATTGCTGGTGTGGTGCATGACATTTCAGCTAGTGGAAATACCGTCTATATCGAACCTCGAGCTGTCGTCAATCTCAACGAAGAAATTGCTAACCATCGTGCGGATGAACGCTTCGAGATGCTTCGAATCTTGGAAGAAATTTCAAACCTCCTTCGTCCACATGCTGGGGAGATCAGGAACAATGCTTGGTTAATCGGTCATATTGACCTCGTTCGTGCCAAGCATCGCTTTTTACAGGACCGAAAAGGGACCATTCCATCCTTGTCAGATCAGGGTGAAATCCAGCTTTTGCAAGTTCGTCATCCCTTTGATCGAAAGAGCGGTTCCCAATGATGTCCACTTTGGCAAAGACCTAACAGAGATTGTGATTACAGGACCTAATACGGGTGGGAAGACTATTATGTTAAAGACACTGGGCTTAGCTCAACTGATGGCCCAGTCGGGGCTGCCTATCTTAGCGGAGTCTGGGAGCAAGGTAGCTGTTTTTACAGAAATTTTCTCAGATATTGGGGATGAGCAGTCGATTGAACAAAGCTTGTCTACCTTCTCCAGTCACATGACCAATATTGTCTCTATTTTAGAGCAGGTCGATGAGGAATCCTTGGTCTTGCTGGATGAGTTGGGAGCTGGAACGGATCCTCAGGAAGGGGCTTCACTAGCGATTGCCATCCTAGAAGACCTCCGCTTACGAGGGGTCAAAACAATGGCAACCACTCACTATCCAGAACTCAAGGCCTATGGGATTGAGACTCTTGGTGTCCAAAATGCCAGCATGGAATTTGATACCGATACCTTAAGACCAACTTATCGCTTTATGCAGGGGGTTCCAGGGACGATCCAATGCCTTTGAAATCGCTCGTCGCTTAGGCTTAGCTGAAGTGATCGTTCGTCAAGCGCAAGGGATGACCAATCAGGATCGGGATGTCAACCGCATCATTGAAAAGTTGGAAGCTCAGACCCTAGAAAGTCGCAAACGACTCGAGTCCATCCGAGATGTCGAACAGGAAAATCTGAAATTCAACCGTGTCCTCAAGAAATTGTATAATGAGTTGACCAGAGAGCGCGAGACAGAGCTTAACAAGGCGCGTAAAGAAGCGCAAGAAATTGTAGATCTGGCTCTAGCAGAAAGCGACCAGATCTTACAAGGTCTCCATGCCAAATCTCAACTCAAGCCCCATGAAATTATTGAAGCTAAGTCTCAGTTGAAGAAATTGGCCCCAGAAACGGTCGACCTATCCAAAAATAAGGTCTTGAAACAGGCTAAAAAAGCCCGTGCTCCAAAAGTAGGAGACGAAATTTTGGTGATCAGCTATGGGCAACGGGGAAGCCTTACCAACCAACTCAAGGATGGTCGTTGGGAAGCCCAAGTAGGACTGATCAAGATGACCTTAGAAGAAAAAGAATTTAATCTTCTGAAAGCTGAAAAAGATGCTTCTCAACCGAAAAACGCCAGATCCATGTGGTCAAACGTTCCAACACAAATGGGCCTCGGGCTCGCTTGGACCTTCGTGGCAAACGATATGAGGAAGCCATGGAAGAATTAGACAGCTTTATCGACCAAGCCCTTCTCAATAATATGGCCCAAGTCGATATCATCCACGGGATCGGAACGGGCGTCATCCGGGAGGGAGTTACCAAGTACCTACGTCGCAACAAGCATGTCAAAAGCTTCGAATACGCTCCTCAAAATGCAGGAGGAAGCGGAGCAACAATTGTGACCTTTAAATAAGCAAAGAGTCAGTCGTGCCTTTTAATCAGGCACGCTTTTTGCTATAATACAGTCAGTTTAAACGGAAAGAAGGAAAGCTTATGACCCCTAATCGTTCGTCAGATTCTTGTACTACTATACTCGTCGGAAAAGATGCCAGCTATGATGGTTCAACGATTGTAGCTCGCACGGAAGACTCTCAAAATGGAGTGTTTACCCCTAAGAAATTTATCGTCGTTCAACCAGAGGATCAACCTCGTCATTATCGGTCAGTCCTATCTCCTTTTGAGATAGAGCTGCCAGATAACCCTGTTCGCTACACAGCAGTGCCAGATGCCATTCCAAAAGATGGCATCTGGGGAGAAGCAGGAATCAATCGGTACAATGTAGCCATGAGTGAAACCGAGACCATTACAACCAATAGCCGGGTCTTGGGAGCGGATCCTCTTGTGGAAAGCGGCATTGGAGAGGAAGACATGCTGACCTTGGTCCTTCCTTATGTCCAGACTGCCCGGGAAGGTGTTCTTCGCTTGGGGGAAATTCTGGAGGAATACGGGACCTATGAATCTAATGGGGTGGCTATCAGCGATGTCAATGAAATCTGGTGGTTGGAAACCATCGGAGGTCATCACTGGATGGCACGTCGCGTACCAGACGACGCCTATGTGACCAATCCCAATCAATTGGGGAGTGATCGCTTTGAGTTTAATCGCCCAGAAGAGTTTATGTGATCCAGATTTGAAAGATTTTGTGGAACGCCATCACTTGGCCTTGGATTTTGACGGTTCGTCCTTTAACCCTCGTTATGCTTTTGGGAGCCAACGAGACAAGGACCGTCATTACAACACACCACGTGCTTGGGATATTCAACGTTTCCTCAACCCAGAAGTGGAGCAAGATCCTCGATCCTTCTTCCTTCCTTGGTGTCAAAAACCTTATCGCAAAATTACGATTGAAGATGTCAAATATGTCCTTAGCAGTCACTATCAGGATTCAGCTTATGATCCCTATGGTTCAGAAGGGGATGCTCATAGTCGTCGGACCTTCCGTACCATTGGCATCAACCGGACTAGCCAGACGGCTATTCTCCAATTGCGACCAAATCGTCCTCAAGAAACAACAGGAATTCAATGGCTTTGCTATGGGTCTATGCCTTTCAATACGGCCGTTCCTTTCTTTACGCAGGTAGATACGACACCGGATTATTTTGCCAACACGACAGAAAAAGTGACGACGAATTCCTTCTATTGGACCAATCGAATTATTGCTGGTCTGGCAGATGCCCACTATAGTCATCATGTTGGAGATTTAGAAGATTACCAAGAAAGCACTATGGCCCTTGGACATGCCCGGATTGGACGAGTGGATCAAGCCTTGGCAGCAGGGGATATCGTTGACTTTGAAAAAGAAAATCAGGCCATGAGTGATCAGATTCAAGAAGCGACGGATCGCTTGTTGGATAAGGTCTTATTAGATGCAAGCAACTTGATGACCAACCGTTTCTCTTTGAGTGACTAGTTGGGGATTGCTTGGGAATTTTCATGGAAACTTCTGAAAACGTAACTATCATCTAATTGCTTTATTCGCTCTTTCGTCTCCGATGTTTAGGGAAAGCAAAAGCTACTTTATGAAAAAAGAAAAAGACCAGATCGTGTGATCTGGTTTTTCTGAATTAATAGCGTTTTTCTTTTGGCCAATCTTTCATTTCAGAAATGGCTGTAAAAAGAACATCGGTGGACGAGTTGAGGGCTGTTTCGCAAGAATCTTGGATAACCCCAATAATGAAGCCGACACTAACGACTTGCATAGCGATATCATTACCGATACCAAAGGCTACAAGCAACTGGGATCAAAAGTAGAGACCCTCCGGCCACTCCAGAAGCGCCACAAGCTGAGATAGCGGCTACGACGCTGAGGACGAGGGCCGTTCCAAAGTCGACCTGAATCCCTTGGGTATTGACAGCAGCTAGGGTCAAGGTATTAATTGTAACAGCAGCTCCTGCCATATTGATAGTAGAGCCTAGAGGAATAGAGACGGAGTAGGTGTCTGGATTGAGCCCTAGTTCCTTACAGAGCTTCATATTAACAGGAATGTTAGCAGCGGAACTTCGAGTAAAGAAGGCAGTTAATCCACTTACTCGTAAACATTTAAAGACAAGTGGGTAAGGATTCTTGCGAATCATGATGAAAGCAATCAAGGGATTGATGACCAGGGCAACGAAAAACATGGTTCCAACTAATAGAAGTAAGAGAATTCCGTAGCTTTTCAGACCAGCAAACCCTTGCCCTGCAATCGTTTTGTAGACCAAACCAAGAATTCCAAATGGAGCTAGGTTGATAATCCATTCGACAATCTTGGAAGTGATATCAGCCAGGGTTTGAAGAAGGTCCTTACTATGTTCACTGGCTTCTCTCATGGCAATCCCAAAGACAACTGCCCAGGATAAAATTCCAATATAGTTGGCCTGGATGAGAGCGTTAAGTGGATTGTCAACAATCTTTAAGAGGAGGTTGCTGATGACTTCTCCAAGTCCATCGGGAGAAGTTCCTTCAGCACTTGTCCCAGTTAAGGAAATGGTGATGGGAAAGAGATAATTAACTAAAACAGCTACCAAGGCTGCCGCAAAGGTTCCCAAAAGATAGAGGCTGATGACCGATTTCATATTGGTCTGGGTTCCTTTTTGGTGTTGGGATAGGGCATTAGCGACAAGGGCGAAGACTAGGAGAGGGGCAATAGCTCGCAAGCCACCTACAAAGATTTCACCTAATAGACCGATTGCAGATGCTTTAGGGAGAAGGACTGCCAAAAGGGCTCCGACTAAGATTCCGATTGCAATTCGTTTCATGAGATTAGTTTTGTTCCAAGCGCGAACGATTCGTTTGACCATAAGAACCTCCTTGTTTGAAAAGTTTACCGTCCATTATACGATAGTAAGAGCTTAAAATCAATGGTTGTTTCAATAAGGGCGCTGGTTCAATAGCCTAAAATTTGATATAATCAAACCATTAGAAGAGAGAAGGAGACTGTTAGAAGGAATGAAGAATGTTATTTCCCGTTATGTGAATCAATTTGATTGGACCAAGATCATGGATGACCTGGTTTCAAAAGTAATTTCCTTAGCTATTTTATTTGTCTTGTTTTATATTGCAAAAAAACTGCTCCACAGTTTAGTGAAACGCATTTTAAAAGCGTCTTTGAATTATGTAGGTCAGGATGAATCTCGTAAAAAAACTATCTTACGTCTGGTAGAAAGTCTGTTAAACTACGGCCTCTATTTTATTCTGATTTATTGGATTCTTTCTATTTTGGGCTTGCCAGTCTCAAGTCTTTTGGCGGGTGCTGGAATCGCAGGGGTTGCCATCGGTTTGGGAGCTCAGGGCTTCCTCTCTGACTTAGTTAATGGCTTCTTTATCCTTTTGGAACGACAGATAGACGTCGGGGATACTGTTCGTTTGACCAATGGTCCGATTACCATCGCTGGGACAGTGTCGAGTGTCGGCATTCGGACGACCCAGGTGCGAGATGCAGATGGTACCTTGCATTTTATCCCTAATCGCAATATCATGGTTGTTAGCAATCTCTCTCGAGGCAACCAGCGCGTCTCATCGATATGCCAATTTCAGCTCAGACAGATCTGGATAAGATTTATCAAATCTTCCAGCAAGTCAACGATGAACAAGCACAGAAACATCCAGAAATCTTAGATGGTCCGACGATTTTAGGACCACAAATCGAAAAGGGAACGGGTCGCTATTCCTTCCGTGTCGCCATGATGGTCCAATCAGGAAGTCAAATTGCCATTTACCACCTTTATTACAAACTCTATCATGATGCCCTCTTACAAAATGGGATTGAGATTCCAACAACTTTTTCTGTCACACCCTAATAAAAAAAAGACCCATCGGTCTTTTTTTTATTCTAAAATGAGCATGCCATCTTTGACAGCGAAAGGATCCTTCGGATTGATCCGATCGTAGAACATAACGCCATTAATGTGGTCAATCTCGTGTTGGACAACGATGGAGTTGTAACCTTTAAGTTTGATGCGGTGTTTTTCCCCTGTTTTATCAAAGTAGTCTACTGTCACGCGTGCATGGCGAACCACATACCCGGGAACATTACGATCTACAGAAAGACAACCTTCACCATCTCCAAGAGCCGCATCTTGGACTGAGTGGGAGACAATTTTAGGGTTGTACATAACTTCTTGAATGGAGTATGCTTCTTTTGGAGGATTTCCTTCTTCGTCCTCTGGATTTGGGACGAGGACAGCGATGATGCGCTTAGAAATATCTAACTGAGGGGCCGCTAGTCCGACTCCTCCTCGAAGACCCAATTTTTCTGCCATGACAGGATCCTGCGAATGGTGCAAGAACTGCATCATTTTTTCCCCTAGGATGATCTCTTGGTCTGACAGAGGGAAAGTAACTTCCTCAGCAATAGCTCGTAGGGTTGGGTGACCTTCGCGGATAATATCGTTCATATCAATTAGATGGGCAGCTTTTGTAATGGTTTCGATTGCAGACATGTTCTCATTCACTCCTTTTTTCTAAAATCCATCATATCACAATTCCCCCCAGAATGAAAGTTTCCTATTTATCCAATGATTGCGAGTGGACTGAACGGAAAGTGGTCTAAAGTAATGAGAGAATCCAGGACCAGTTCATGATATAATGAAAAGAAGGATAAAGGAGAAGAAGATGCGTCTAGACAAATTTTTAGTAGATTGTGGTGTGGGAAGTCGGACAGAAGTCAAGCAAGTTCTCAAGCAGAAAAAAATTCAGGTCAATGGGAAGGTTGAGACATCTGCCAAAGTTCACATTGATCCAGACACAGATCAGGTAACCTATCTGGGAGAAAAGCTCCTGCATGAGGAGTTTGTCTACTATCTGCTCAATAAACCCAAGGGGGTTATTTCAGCAACTGAAGATGATCACCATCAAACTGTGTTAGATTTGCTAGATGACACGGCCAGACACAAGGAAGTCTTTCCAGTCGGGCGCCTTGATATCGATACCCATGGCTTACTCCTCTTGACCAATAATGGTAAGTTGGCTCATGCCATGCTATCGCCTAAGAAACATGTGGACAAGGTCTACCGTGCCCAAGTAGCTGGCATCATGACCCAGGAAGATGTTGACCGTTTCAAAGAAGGAATCGTCTTGAAGGATTTCACCACACTGCCAGCTGAGTTGGAAATTTTGGAGGTTGATCAAGAAGCCAATAGTTGCTTGGTTCAGATCCGCATCGCTGAAGGAAATTCCACCAGGTCAAACGCATGGTCGCAGCTTGTGGCAAAGAAGTCACCGATCTCGAGCGGATTTCCATGGGGCCATTGAACTTGAATCCTAGTCTCGAATTGGGGGAGTGGCGTAGATTGACAGTAGAAGAAATAGGGCTCTTAACTGACTTTCGAGTCAACCTATAATGAGAAGTCATGGTAGTCTTGGGTTTGAAGAACTCTGTTGGAAAAAGTAGAAGTGTTTGACAGAAAGATGAAATCTTGGTAGAATGAATAGGTCGAATAGACAACTAACTCTTTCTTGGTAGCAGGCTATGCCAAACCTGCCACTCGGATAGAGCATAAAGAAAAGGAGCTTATCATGGCAATCTCAAAAGAGAAAAAAAATGAAATCATTGCACAATACGCACGTCACGAAGGTGACACTGGTTCAGTAGAAGTACAAGTTGCTGTCCTTACTTGGGAAATCAACCACTTGAACGACCACATCAAACAACACAAAAAAGACCACGCTACTTACCGTGGTTTGATGAAGAAAATTGGTCGCCGTCGTAACTTGTTGGCTTACCTTCGTACCAACGACGTTAACCGTTACCGTGAGTTGATTAACTCTCTTGGACTTCGTCGTTAATCATGATGCTAAGGGCGCCAAAAATCCGTATGAAAATAGGGAAACGACACAGTGTTCGATGAACACAAGGAGTTTCATCTTTTTCACTAGGATTTTAGCCCGAGCTCAAAACAGCTCTCTGGATTCAGGGGGCTGTTATTTTTGCCAAGTGCTTAGGTCGTGTTCGATTGAGCATATCTTGAAAATAAGGCTACTCTAGTTGAGTAGCTTTTTTATTTTTTGTCACTTCGCCTCGATGTACCGTCAGTACAATCTTCGGTTCGGTGCCTTGTCTAGAAACGTTTTATCCAGCAAGAATAGAGCTTTCTGTATTCAGAGGCCTTTTTGTTAGCTTTTAGCTATCGAACAGAATTTCTTCAACTAAGCAAGTCGTTTTGATTGACAGTTGTAATCATTATAGTTACAATGTAGTCATAAATTAGAAAAGAGGTGACAGGAATGATTGATATTACATATCTAGATGGTGCAAAGCAAGAAAGAGTTATGCATTTTGATTCCTATGAAGAGTTTGAACGCTCCCAACAGACTTGCTTGATTGGTGTAGCGGATTACTATCCTGTACAAAAATTGACCTATAATGGGCACGAACTCGATTACCACGGAACTTACGGAGATGTCTTCTTCTATTTGATGAAGCAAGACCTGGATCAATACAAAAACTAAAGGAGAAAAACAATGGCAAAAGCAATTACAGACGCAACATTTGAAGCAGAAACGAAAGAAGGATTGGTCTTGGTAGACTTCTGGGCGACCTGGTGTGGTCCATGTCGCATGCAAGCTCCTATCCTAGAAAAATTATCCCAAGAATTTTCGGAAGATGAATTAAAAATCCTGAAAATGGATGTGGACGAAAATCCTGAAACAGCGCGTGCTTTCGGCATTATGTCCATCCCAACCCTTGCTCTTCAAAAAAAGATGGACAGG
>BNJU01005033.1_pt1 | contig 47436 bp, 87 predicted proteins | sample 8539281 | NCBI WGS metagenome assembly BNJU01 (sample SAMD00202456, study PRJDB9452) | human saliva metagenome | isolation source: human saliva | place: Japan
GTTTTATATTGCTTGGTATTATTTTTGCCATTTCAAAATCCTTTGTTTTTATTTATTTAAAATTCCATTTCTCCATTCTTTTTATTCTATAAACTTTACAATCTTTATCTTCAATTTCTATACTAAATACTTTTTCTATTAACTTTTATAATATTCATTTTTCTTCTCAGAATTCTTTTATCAGTTTTTATAATTTTTGTGATATTTTTCATAAAATGTTTCTATTTCTAATGAATCTATCAAATTTTCTTCTACCATATTATTTGATTGATAAATTTTCCTTGTATTTCACCATAAAAATATAACTTCAGAACTAGTTTTTGTTATCAGAGCCAACATATCTATATTGGATATTCCTTTTTCTAAATTTTCAATTTGCACGATTATTTCTTTTTCCATAATACATTCCTCCTATATGATAAATTCCTTATAATATTTTTCACTTAGCGTTTTCATTTCTATAACCTACTGTTAATTTTTAAATCTCCATTGTTGTTAAACTCTTTTTATAGAAGTAATAGATACTTCATTATTATCTTCTATCACATCATTTAATTCTTCTGAAAAAAATTTTCATAATCTTCACTTGTTAAAAATTTTAATTCAGTCTTTAATTTTTAGAGAAATTTTTGTCGTTATCAAAAAAACATATTCACTATTTACATCATCATACGATATTTCTATTCTTATTTCACTAGGCCTGTCATTATTTTTCTCTTTTATCTCCACTTATTTTTACATTGTTTCTATTTTGAATAGCCTCTTTAATTTCATTTTTCTAATTTTTTTATAATCTCCCCTATTTATTGTATCTCTCATTGGTATTAAATTTTCATTTCTGGTGAACCTCCAAACATCCGGGCTATTAAATGTCCACACGTCATCTCCAATTTTTCTGGCTTCACCTCCCACATTAAGTTGAGCCACTATGTCTCTTTTCTGCTTCTGGAGTATATTTATAAATTTCTCCTGAAAATGATTCAATATTTCCATTATTGTTTGTTTTTATAATTTATTCTGTCAATAACATACTCGTTATTAGGCATTAGTTCACCGTTTTTCTTATAAACATTTCCTTTTTCATCCGAAACTACTACCTCCTTAACTACAGGCTTATCCAATTCATTCACATTAATATTTTTATTTTCTATAGATTTTGCAATATCTGCCAGCAGGGATTTTTCAATCCCTGCTTCTGACAATTCAATGCCATAGATTCTATCATTTTACATTACCTCCTGTAACAACAAATTCTCTCCATACAGAATATATTTCAAGAGCATCCTTACCTTCTAAAGAAAAATTCTTTTCATTAAACTTTGAGAAATAGCTAATTTTAATTCATTATCTTCGATTTTTACATTTCTTTCAATTAAATTTACTAATTCCCTATTTAAATCTTCAAAATTACTTCTTGTAATAATTAATTTTTAAATTATTTTTATCAATTATTAAATTAGTAATTATTTTAGATAATTTTTCAAAAATTCTTGTTTTTCCCATATTTTTAATTTTTCAGTTTTTCTGTACTCATCTAAAAGTTCTAAAACCTCTATTTTTCTGTATTGTTGATAATTTAGACTTAGTTAAAGTGTTATCTATATACTCAATATTAGGTGTAATTTCCTGATTAACTTTAGTTTTTAATAATAATTTCAATAATTCCTGTTTTAATTTATATTCATCAATCTTTTCTGTATATTCTCAGGCATAGTTATATTGCTTTTTCTTTTCCTTCAAACTTATTAACTTTACACATACAGGCTCTATCCAATCATTTTGATAAACTACAGCAACTCCTTTAGGTAATTTTGCAATTTCATCTAACTGTTCATCTTTTAACGCTGCAGCTTTACCTACCAATCTTCTATCAACCTCATCAGGTAATCTCATAATAATCTTTGTATTTGTATTTCTGATTGCTGAAACATCAACTGCATTGGGAGATTGATCCGCTATACTAAATCCTTCTCCATAAGTTCGCATCTCCGCTATTGCATTTGATAGCATTTCTACTGATTTTCCTGAAACATTGGAACTTTCTGAATTTTGTTCAGTTGAAACTCTTTTTAGTATATTGTGAGCTTCTTCTAAAACAGTAACATGTTTTAGTTTTGAATTCATTTCTTTTGCCTCTGACATTCTGTATTCATTCAATCTCATTACAAGTATTCCCATAATGAGTGATTTTGTTTCTAAAGAACCAATTCTGCTTAAATCAATTATAACATTTTCATCAAACAATAATTTATTATCTATCTCATCCGAAGCAAAAATTTGACCATTTAATCCATTAGTTAAAGACTTAATTCTAGTCACTAATGAACCAATGTAATTCCCTTTTAATTCCTCAGAATATGCTGAATTTTCAATAACAGTCCACAATTTCTTTTTCCAAATCAGCAAACGTTGGGAATAACCCATCTGAAATTCTATTTACAGATTCCACTAAATCCCATCCGCAATCTTCATAAGCACTTAAAATCGCATCTTTTAATACAGCAGGCATTGCCGCATACATTGGCCAGCATACATTAAATATTTCTATTAGTCTATCCACATGTTCTAATACATGAACAGATTTTTGGAAATTTAAATGGATTGATTCTTAATAATTCACTATAATTAGGATTAGTTCCCAATACAGTTATGTTATTTTTATTACCAAAAATATTTTTATACTCACCTTTTAGCTGGCTCAATTATCATAAATTTTATACCAACTATATCTAATTGATCCAATATTTCATATATTGTATTACTTTTACCAGATCCTGTTGAACCTGTGATGAAAGTATGCATCATAAGGCTTTCTCTGTTTAATCTAACCTTAGTTTTTGTTTCTGTACCCATATTATAAATATTCCCTAGATTTATACTTCCAAAGACTTTATCATTATTTGATGTCATAACTTCTTTAGCAAAATCTACATGTTCAATAACAGGAAATCCAGGAACAGACTTTCTTGGAAAACCAATATGTAAGGCTAATTCATTACCGCTAACTGTTACAGTTGGAGTTACTGGTATTGAGATTTGGGAAATATTGTTATATAAAAATAATGGATGATAAAAGTTTTTATATATTTTCTTATTTCATTAACTTTTTCCTTATCACTCCATGAATTTACAGCAGAAACTTCCACTCCTGTATTTGTTCCACTCATTAATGCCTTATAAGTAGAGGCTGCAATTTCTGAAGTATATGAATTTTTCAGAAACAAAATATGCTGCACATTCCCATAATCCCTAAACTTTCAAATTCTTTTATTCTTTCAAATTGAATATCTAATTTTTCTAATATGTTGGAAATACTTTTTATTTTCAATATTCATTGTTATATTTTGAGAATTTCCTCGTTGCATCCCTTTTGTTTCAGTATTACTTTGATTTGTTCCATAAGTATCTCCCATACTGGTTCCAGAGGTATAAGAATGGTTTTCTGAAGTAGATTCAGTTGTAGTTGTTCCTTTAGTATGTGTCTTTCCAAATCCAGTACCTAAACTATTTATTCCCATAGAAAGTACACCAGCTCCTATCAAGCTAGCTCCTCCTGTCATAGGAGCTAACAATAAACCTGCTGTACTTACTGCCATTGAAGTTACGCCTGAAATTTTACCAATAGCATCTTTTTTCAGTATAACTTTCTGATTTTGATGTACTCTGTGATGTTGTTTTTCCGTAAGTTTCAGATGAATTTGTAGTATAACTTTTACTTTCTGATTTTCCTGTTGTAAAAGCATTAGCAACATTTATTGACCTCATTTACAGAATAATTTACTTGAGATTTTTGAAAATGGTATTAATTGGGTATAGATATTTTTCATAGTTCTTTCTTATTTCTGCAAGTTGTCCTTGTTCTACTCCATTTGCAATTATTATTCCTGTATATTTTTTTGATTTTGCATTGATAATGCCAATTTCTCTAGTCCTTGCACAAACGAAACGTTATTTTTTTCATCTATTTTATCATTTGCAACATATGAAACAGTAGAAATGTTATTGATTTTTAATTTTATCTAAAACATTCTGCATTTTATCATTTGTATAATTTTCTGTCTTTATACCAGGAAATTGACCATTTAACGCATTTTTTTAAAGTATCTCTTAAAGAATTTATAGTGAAACTTGAATTTAATGATTTAACTCCCATATAAAAATCAGTTTTTTCTCATCACTATCTATTATAATGAATATGCACATTTCATCAGAAATCAATGAATTATACACACTTGCAAACTTATAAGTTGAATATTCGTCTTTTTCATATATCATTTCAGTAATTTTTAAAAAAATCTTATAGTATCAAATAAATCTTCATTTTTGGAAGAAAACGGAACTACTTCTAAATCTTCCAATTTTGTCAGATAATTTTTAACAATACATCATCTACAATTTTAATGGCATTATTAAAAATTTTCCTGAATAGATTTTTGTTCAGGTATATAATTATTTTTAGCTATTGTTTGTAATTTATCGTCATACATTTTTACATCCTTAATTATTATCATTAAATAGAATTATTCCACCTGCTACCAATACAGCACCACCAACAGCACCCACAACAAATGATTTTTGCCACAAGTCCGCTTAATAATAATACTCCTCCAACTCCAGCTACGACCATACCTGTCTGTTTATAATTTATTGAATTATTTCTATTATTAGTTGTTTTTCTGGAATCTTACGGAAGATTTATTAGTAGTATTTCCATTATTTGCTTTTACTTCTATTTGAATTTGTCGTTTTCCCAGCAAATAAATGCTTTCTAACTTTTCTTAACAAATTCATTCTTTCTCTTGAAAAATTGAACATCAAGTCTTTCGAAGTTGTTTATAGTATTCTTCTGTCCAATTTGCTATATTCAAATCTAATTTCTGATTATCCTGTTCTTTATACAGAGCATTTCCTATATTTTCTTCTGCATATTTAACCATTTCTTCACCTTCATTTGATTTAGGCGACACTGTAAAACTTATATAAATTTTGATCTTACCTCATTTATATTTCTTGCACTAATTGCTTTTAAAAAAATTCTGAACTAAATTCCATTTTCATCACTCCTTATTATATTTCTAAAATTCCATTTACTCTATTTTTGAATATTTTTCTAACTAAGTTAATTTATAATTATTTTTCATTAATTTTTATTTTTCCAAATTATCGTTTTCACTAGCAAATCCTTTTTAATTCTTTTAATTTTTCTTCAACTTTTATTGTCTAATTCTGATGATTGTTCTTTAAAATTCTTTTTAATTCTATCAATATTAATTTCTATTTTTTTATCTGCCTCATCCCCAATATTCATAAAATGAACAATTGGATTACTAAAATATCTTTCAGCAAATTCTTTTCCTTTAACATATTCCACCTCTTTATAAATTTCTTCGTCAATATAATCAGGTTCCCTAAAATTTAAACCAAACCAAAAACCACTTTTTCTGGATTTTTACTTGTCTTGTTTTTCCAGTAGCCACACTTTTTCCTTAGCGATACTTTTTAAATATTAAATCTTCATTCATTGATTCCAAATCTCCTGAAATAAAATCTAATGGTTCTATTTTCAATATTTGCTATTTTAATTTCTTCTGATAACGCCCTTAGCTTATTTTTATATTCTTCTATTAATGTATTCTTCATGCTTTTTAATTTTTCTGTTCAACTGTTTCTCTAATTTTAATTGTACTTTATTATCTAAATTTTTAGTTAAAGTTTCAAAAATTTCTTGTGAGATCTGAATTTCGTGTTTTTTCATATTCCTTTCCTTCTTGACTCAAATATTACATTTTTGAATTTCATTCTGTGCTTCATCAATAATTGGTCTTATACTATTTTTATTTCATCTGAACTTAATTTTTCTATTTTATCTAAAAATACTTTACCACTTTCAGCATCTTTCAATTTATTTTTGTATCTCATCAATAGCTTTGGTTATTTCAGCTTGTTTTTCTCTATTTGATAAAATTTCTTGTTTTTACATTTTCAAACGACTTGCACTTTTCCAGTCTTGAATAGAATGTTTCATAAATATTTTTTATTTTTAGCTGTTTTAGAATACTTTTCAACATAAAGTTTTATTGCTTCCTCAATAGAAATAATCCTGAATGTATCAATGCTTCCCCGTTTCATTTCCTTCTGATTTTTCTTCCTTATCTTCACTAGAACTTAATTTTTGCTTCTTCTATTTGTTTATCAAGTTTATTTCTCATACTAGGAGTTACTGGTGCATATTTTTCTAAATGAAATTCTGTATTGTTATTCATCTTTTAACTTTAATTATTGTCTCACTCACATTATCGTCCAATTCATCTATATCTATACCTACAACTCTATGATTTTTCAAAATTGTTCTTATATCTAGTGCTGTTAAAGCTGAAGCTGGATATACATTAGGATTTTTATTCTTTATCTTCTAGATACTTTTTCACTTTTTCTATAGAATTTTCAACACTATCTTCACCTTTTTCTAAAATTATCTAATTTATTTACAAATATATATCTATCTTTGGATTGTTTTCCTCCAACTTTCATACTATCAACAACTATTTCCAATAAATTACTATCATCATTTACTCCCAATTGAGTTGCATTTAAAACATATATATTAAAGTTTTTGATGTTTTCATTTAAGTTTCTCATTGTCATTCTTTGGTGTTCCACATCTCTCGAATTGTTTGGTCCTGGAGTGTCTACGAGTACCAAAAAAGTATCATTTGAAGATACAAGGTATATCTCCATTTATTTCAATTCTAGAAACACTTGAATCAAATTAAATCTTTCCATATCTTCTAATTTTAGATTAGGATTACTATTTATAAGATTATTGTTTTTATCAAAAATTTTAGCTTCAAATATATCTTTATCTTTATCCGTAATTTCAGTTACTATTGCAGTACACGCTTCCTGTTTTGCAGGCATTAATTTTTTTCTTAATAAGGCATTTATTAAAGTTGACTTTCCAGCACTCATTGTTGCTATTACATTTACTGAGAATTTTTTCACTAATGCCATTTCAAAAGAATGCTTCAAAGATTTGTCATTTAATTCTTGAAAAGGTCCATTTTGAATATCATAAAATATTTCTTTAATTACTTTTCCTTATCGCCTAATTCCTGTACAGCTTCATGTATTACATGTATTCTCACGTTTTTCTGGAAACACTTTTCCATTCTCTGTTTCTATTCCTTCTCTTCTAGCATTTTTCAACAACAAACTCCACGTCTTCATAATCTAAAACTAGTTCCTTTAAATGTAATCTCAATTCCTCTTCCAACGTATTACATTCTTCAAACAAAATTCTTGGAAAATCTTCAATCCACTCTTGTAGCCTTTTTTATAAGTTAAATCTAATGACTTTAATTCTTTTTCCCTCCAACATAACTTCTGTTTCTACTTTGTATGGATTATATTTGATGTATACCTTTTTCATTTTTCTCTTTTCCTTTCTCTAACAAACTTTTATATTTCTAAGATTTTTCTTTCTAATAATTTTATACCTGAATTCTTTAATAGTATCTCATACTTATTATTTTCAATCTTTTCATCAGATATCTTACAATTATAGTATTTAGATAAATTCCAATATTCTTTTTTAAGTTTCTTGCTAATTCATCCACGTCTTCGAGTATATCTTCATCATGTATTTCATTAAATATTTTTTTGCTTTGCAAGAAAACCAGCATGTGCAGAAATTGGACAAACTATTGGATCTTTAAATCCTATTTTTTAATTCTTTATCCACATTCATTATGGTATCTTCAATAGAATCTTCTCCTTTCCTAAAACTATCTAATTTATTAATTACAAAAATAATTTTATTATCTTTTCTTATTTCTAAAAACTATAATTTAAATAATTAAAATTATCTGTACTGCTTATATTTTCAGCATTAAACACATACAATAAAACATCATAATCTTTTTCTTTTTAATTTTTCTGTTATAAATTTATCATTACTTCTCAATGATGAGTTTATTCCAGGAGTGTCTATAAAACATACTTTACTTTTATCAAAGCCTCTAAAAATAACTTGACACTAGTATTTTATCTTGGGTATTATTCTTATCATTTTCTAATAATGTCTCTTCTGTTGCATTTAAAGAAAGTTCATTATCAAATTCATAAATATTTCCATCTTCATAAGGTTTTATTATAAATATAATGCAATTTTTCAGTACAAGCTTCATTTGTTACCTTACTAATCTTTTTCCCTATTAAAGCATTTATAAGTGTTGATTTTTCCCGCACTCATTGTTGCAGTAATTAATACCTTCTTCTCTTTTGATTATTAAAATTATTATTTTCTTTTCAAAGTTTTTATATAATCTTTTTAACCCATTAAATTCTTCGATAATTTCTCCATTTTCATATAAAATGTTATATAAATCCATAAATTTCTGAGAAATTTATATAATTCTTCAAACTCTTTAATAATTTCATATGCCTTCTCTTTTTTTCATAAAAGAATTGATATACAAACAATCACATAACAAGAAATATTTAAATTTCATAAAACTTTTTATTTCTAAATGATTTATTCATGTCTATTTCTTTTTCATCCTCGTTATTTTTAATAATTTTTATTTTTATACATTTCTAAGATTTTCTCTGAAAAATATCTGTAGAATATTTATTTTTTTAAAAGTATTCCAATGTTTTTGTAATACATGTTTCTAAATTCAAAACTTTCTTTTGAGTATATATTTTTAAAAATTAACTTCTTTATATTTTCTATTATCTGCTGACTTTTTGCTTTTTATTTTCATATCTAAATATTAAATTTCGCTGCATTATTTGAGAATTCCTAAAAATATCTAATGTTATTTTCCATTTATCTTTCCTCCTAACTACTAAACAACTAATTTTTTAAAAATTTTTACACATTTACAATTATATCTTAATTTCAAATATTTTTCAAATTTTTATTAATCAATAAAAATTCAAATTCATAGTTATTTATATTTTTATTTTTAAAATAATATCACAAACTTTTTATTTAAAATCCAATTTTATTACCACCATCACCATTCTATCTTCGGCATCTCAAAATTCCTATCAAACTCCATCATAAACTCCTTATACGTAGGCACAATTATTTCCCCGAATCCTCATATTTAAGTGTATTCTTTAATGAAACTATATGTCATTTCCAAGTTTTCTGTTACTTCAGACATTATCGAACCTGAAACATTAAAATACACATAAGGATCACTGATTCTGCTAATTTTTCTTCCAAATTATCACATCTTCTTCTATAATATCTTTAATTCTCTTTTTATAGCAGGAACTATTGTCCACATCGAATTATTAATTCTAAATTTCTTGTCAATTCGATAAACCATAATATCCCAAATTCTTTCAATTGAAGTTTTTAACATCAAAGTCAGGCCCTGCCATCAATCAAATGGATGAATAATATATCCTCCAATATTTCTCCCAATACCTGGTTGATTATTTCTACGGCTACACATTATTCTCTTTCCAATTGTAAGATTATCTTTGTTAGATGCGGCTTCTTCAACAATTTTTTCTAATTCCTTTTCTATTTCTTCTGGACTTTTGTTTTTTTCTTTTTCCAGTTCTTCCTGTTCATCCACGTTTGCCATTTCCTCGCTTGCATATATCTTCTTCGGCTATAATTCCTAAAAAGATTTGATACTGTTTCCAATGCTTCTTTCTCATCAGCTCCATCTGCATAAATAGTAATTTCTGAACCCATTTTAATTCCAAAACCACTTAACATCAATGGAGATTTATTTTTTATTTTTTTTCCATCATACTCAATTACAATTTTACTTTCAAATTCTCGTGCTTTTCGCATAACCTCTGTAGCAAAATATATGTCTATTCCGTAACGGTAATTAAAAAAATTATTGTTTTACTAACCATTTTTCTATCTCCTTTTCTTTTTTCCTTATTCAAAAAATTTATACTTTCTATTCATCCTCTTCAACTCCTCTTTCTTTCTATCCCTAAACATCTCCTCAATCTCAATTTTATTCTCAAACCCTTCCCTTTTTAAGAGTAATTTTTCATATTCAGATAGCAATTTCTGTCTTTTCTGCCTCTTTTTCTGCTAATTCTACTAATGTATCTATCAGTTTTTACTTAAATTTACTCTTTTCCGAATTGATATCAAGATCCAATTTTAACTGTTTTTTCACTAAGTATTGAATTGTATAGTTTTTCGGGACTGTTTTATTGTATTTTTAAAATTTTCTTTTTCTATTAGTTTCCAGTCCACACGTTTGTAAATTTATTTTTCTTTATTTATTTCCTGTAATAATTCTTTTTATAATGGTTAATTTTTGCATATTTCACTATAAAGTTTTGAATTATATTTATTTTTATTTCTCTTATAAATTTTTAACTCAAATGTATAAGGATAAACTCCATTTTTATCATTTATTATCAGTTCATCTTTTTGTAAATCATAATCAATAAAAACTTCCTTTAATGCTTTTATTTTTGTGAAAAGCAATTTTATTTTCTACCCTTTAATTTCCCATTCTTTCTAATTATTTCCCAATTGCTTTTTACTAATATTGATTGATTCTGATCAATTATACTGTCTATTTCTTCAAGTTCTGAAATAAATTTTTGAGCAACATCAGAATATTTATTAAAATTCAAATTTTCCATCTCTAATCCTCCAGTATTTTTACTTCCTTGGCTTCTAAGCCACATTTTAATTCCTTCTTCTCCATAAATTTCAGCCCAGATAGTATATTTTTCACATTATTTTCCAAATTTTTCCTCTTTTCTTTATTTTCCTGCCGTTGGCAACCTATCCAGAACTACTTCTTTCAACCCTGTATATTCAAATTTTTACTTTATGCAATTTTCCTGAATACATAAATTGTATCCTTTTTCTAAATTCTCCATCTTCAAATCTTGAATTATACGGAATATCAAAATTTTTATTCGTATTTCTGACTTCGTTATTCTGTCAATCCTAAAGACAATTGGTATCTCATCATCTTTATTTACCATAAATACAATTAGATAAAAGTAAAATTCTGAAAACATTATTGAAAGTGGCTTTACTGCATGAAATTTCTTTTTCCAATGTTAGACGTATATTCAATTTCTATAATTTTTCTGTCAGTAATGTATTTGGATAAATTCCAAATCAATTCAAGGAGAGGTTTGCCGTGTTGTAATGGAACATAATTAAATCTCTCATTTTTTTATGATTTTCAATTCTCTTATAGCTATCACTACTGGCTGCCTGCTTTTGCTATTTTTCCTCAAAAGATCTCTAATTCTTCCTTGCAAAAATGCTCTACTTTTCCAGCAATATTTTACTAATTGCCAATATTTCTTCATTAGTAAATACATTTGCATTCACATTTTTGCAACTCATAGCCCTCTTTTTGCCGGTTATATACAACTTTGCTTTGGTTTTTCAGTATAATAGGTGTTCAATGTATCAAAGTCACGCTGAATGCTTTTTCACTAACCCCATATTTCTCAGATAATCTTCAAAATTTCCCCTTTTCCAACTTTTCTTTAATTTCTATAAACCTAAATAATTTTTCTGTTTTTCTGATTTTTCTCATTCTCTATCCTTTCCTTAAAACTCAACAACTCAATTCTTCTATTTTTATTTATAGTTTGTTTACATATCTTTAGATATTATATCTTAAGAATTTTCCAATTTTTATAATAAATTGTAACATAATAAGTTGACACTTTTTGTCCATTTATATAAAAATTTTTAATTTTTTGATGCAAAAGCAAAAATTATTTTAGATAAAAATCACAGCTAACTAATAATTGTATAACTGTGATTTCAATTTTTATAATTTTTAATTTTAACCTTTCTTCATTTTTAAAAAGCCCTTAGTTATAATTTACTGATTTTCAAATCCACCTGTATAAAGTTGATAATAAGTTCCCTTTTGAGCAATCAGTTCATCGTGATTTCCACGTTCAATAATTTTTCCTTGATCAAGTACCATTATCACATCAGAATTTTTAATAGTTGAAAGTCTGTGAGCAATTACAAAAACTGTTCTTCCCACCATCAACTTATCCATTCCTTCCTGCACGATTTTTCTGTTCTTGTATCGATGCTTGAAGTTGCTTCATCTAGAATTAAGACTGGTGGATCGGCAATTGCTGCTCTTGCTATTGATAATAATTGCCGTTGTCCTTGTGAAAGGCTGGAACCGTCACCGCTTAAATAAGTGTCGTAGCCTTGTGGCAAGTGTTTTATAAAATGATCGGCATTGGCAAGTTTTGCGGCCGCATACACTTCTTCATCTGTTGCATCAAGTTTTCCATATCTGATGTTGTCGGCAACTGTTCCAGAAAACAAGTGTGTGTCCTGCAATACAATTTCCAAGCGATTCTCTTAAATCATGTTTTTATTTTTCAATGTTAATACCATCATATCGGATTTTTCCAGAGTTAATATCGTAAAATCTGTTAATTAAGTTTGTAATTGTAGTTTTTCCAGCTCCTGTTGCACCAACAAAGGCGATTTTTTCTCCTGGCTTTGCATAAAGATTGATATTATGAAGTATTGTTTTTTCATCGTTGTAGCCAAATGTAACATCTTCAAAAACAACATCTCCCATTAGTCTTTCATAAGAAATCGTTCCATCAGAATGTGGATATTTCAAGCCCATGCACCTGTGTGCTTTTTCTGTTTCTGTAATTTTTCCATTTTTCATCAATATTTGCATTTACAAGAGTTACATAGCCGTTATCTTGCTCAGGTGTCTGATCTAGCAGGTTAAATACCCTTTGAGCTCCAGCCGATGCCAGTATTACTGATGTTAATTGCTGTGCAATTTGTGAAACAGGCTGATTTATTACTTTTATAAACTGCAAGAATGATACAAGTCCACCGATTGTAAATCCTGCAATGTTATTAAACACTATTATTGAACCAAGAACGGATGTAAGTACAAAGTTTATATTTCCAAGATTTCCAACAGCAGGGCTCAAAATGTTTGCAAAATTTCATTGCATTGTTTTGCCCTGTTAAATAATGCCGTATTCAGCTTGTTAAAACGTTCATCAGCTTTTTTCTCATACGAAAATACTTTTACAACTTTCAGACCTTCTATCATTTCCTCTACATATCCATTTACAATACCGATATTTCTTTGCTGTGCAGTATAGTTCTTTGAACTTTTGCAGAAATAGTCTTTGTTGTGACAATCATAATTATAATCATTACTACTACAAAGAATGTCAATGGAACATTTTAGGATAAACATTGAACAAGCACACTCTATAATTGTAATGATTGAAGATATTACCTGTGATAAACTTTCTACCATCATATTTCTGCAATGCATCAATGTCACCTGAATAGACGCTCATTATATCTCCATGCATCTCGTGTCAAAATATTTTATAGGAAGCGATTCCCATGTGTATAAATACATCATCTCTCAATCTTTTTAATGTTCCTTGTGCAATGTAAATCATAAAAACTTCATAAATATATGTACATGCAACTGCTCCGGCATAAACAGTTATCATCTTAAAAATTATTGAAATTAGGCTTTTTAAAAACTCTGGATTATTTTTTCCAATGTTTGGAATAATAACTCCATCTATTAATTCCTTTGAATACATCGTTCCGACAACCATTCCAAATGAACTAAGGCAAATAAATGCAATGACAAATAATGTACAGATCTTGTAATGCTTAAACATATACCCCAGTAGTCTTATTAACCCTTTTATCTGATTTTTAGATTCAGATTTTTGGGATTTTTTGTTATCTTTAGCCATTATTCATCACTCCCTTCTGTCTGAGATTCGTAAACTTCACGATATACGTTGCTCATTTTAATTAGTTCATCGTGTGTTCCTGCAGCTGTAATAACTCCATCCTCCAAAACTAATATTTTATCAGAATCCTTTATTGATGAGATTCTTTGACCAATAATAATTTTTGTAATATGTGAAAATTCATTTTTAAAGGCTTCTCTTATTAGTTTATCCGTTTTTGTATCAACTGCACTGGTTGAATCATCTAAAATTAATATTTTCGGAGATTTTAGCAAAGCTCTTGCAATACATAGCCTTTGTCTTTGTCCTCCAGACACATTTGCTCCGCCACGTTCAATACGAGTATCGTACTTTTTAGGAAATTTTTGGATAAATTCATCAGCCTGTGCCAATTTACAGGCATGTTCCATTTCCTCATCAGTCGCATTCTCATTTCCCCAACGTAAATTGTCCTTTATACTTCCTGAAAACAGCACATTTTTTTGAAGAACCATCGCCACATTGTCACGAAGCGTCTTTATATCGTAATCTTTAACATTAACTCCTCCAACTAAAAGTTCTCCATCTAAAACATCATACAGTCTTGGAATTAACTGAACAAGAGCCGATTTTGCACTTCCAGTTCCACCGATAATCCCAATAGTTTTCCAGATTTTATTTCCAGATTTATTTTTGTCAATTTAGCACTTTTAGGATTATTGCTGTAACTAAAGTCAACATTTTTTAAATAAAATCGAACCATCTTTTTACTTCAGTTACTCCATTTTCAGGGTTTTTAATGCTGGGCTCTTCATTTTAAAAACCATTGCAATTCTATCTCCTGATGCTCTTGAAAATACAATGTTTACTAGCATCATTGCAAAGCATAAGAAGACTCATAAGAATATTTGTTGTATAGGCAAATAAACTTGTCAATTCTCCAGTTGTCAATTCATGCACGACAATCATCTTCGCACCAAACCAGGAAAGCAGCAAAATACATGAAAAATACAGTCAGCTGCATTACTGGAGATAAAAATTATAATGTTTTTCCCTTTAATAGCTATATTCTTCAAATTCTTCCGTTGCCTTTTTAAATTTTCTCCTGTTTTCATATTTTTCACGGATATATGCTTTGACAACACGGATTCCGTTAATATTTTCCTGCAAACTAGCATTAATGTCGTCATATTTTCTAATGCTGCAGTAAATATTGGATGAACTTTACAAAAATGATAAAAAGCTAGAAAGTTCCCTAAAAATAAAAACTGCAACAACAAATATCATTGACAGTCCTGGATTTATCATAAAGGACATAAATATTGCAACACACATCATAAGCGGAGCCCCTTACAAATCCTCTTATTAATAGTTGAAATGAATTTTGATATTATTAACATCTGTTGTAAATCTTGTAATAAAGTCCAGCTGTAGAAAATCTATCAATATTTGTAAACGAAAATGACTGTATTTTGGAAAACAAATCCTTTCTCAAATTTTTAGCAAATCCAGCCGAAAGCATAAGAAGCATATTTACTGGCTTGTATTCCGATAACAGCGACAACATTGTTACTCCCAGCGTTATAAGGCCCATAACGATAATAAAATTCATATCACCTTTTTCCGTTATTTCCGTTAAGCCCATTGTCTATAATCATTGCCGCAGCGTCGGAATAAGCATTTTCAAAAATAACTTCTATTCCAATGAATATAGGCGAAATCAATGCACTATATTCCCTAAGACTGGAAAAATAATTTTTAACATTTAAATAAACACCTTTCCTTTTCTTTTGATATTAAATAAATTAACTTATACTATTTCCATTTATTAACCAGCGAACTGGATATAAATTTCTTTTTATATTTTATACTCTCACCTTTAGTAGAATAATCAATATAAATTCTAGCACGAAACTTATTTTTAATTAATAAATCCTCGTGCTTTTTATTTAATTATTTAAAAATTTTAATATTTATGATTCAAACTTAAATATCCAAATGTTCCCATAAAATATCTTATTTGCAATCTCCACCAGTCCCAGTCGTGGGCTACATCATAACCCCCAGAAATCTGTCCATGCTGGAACTTGTTTTTCATAAAGAATATGCTAATTCCTATTGCTTGAAGCAGTTCACCTTCCCATGCACCTTGCTCGATACATATAATGATATTTTTGTCTATATAAATCCAAATAATAATGATCCAAGGCATATTTCTCAAGAAATCAACAACAGAGTTGTTATAAACTAAATCATCCTTATAATCTCCAAAGAACATTGACGCATCAAACATTCCGCTTAGTGAAATTAATGTGTCAAATAAGTCAGGTCTACGGAAAAATAAAATTCCCTGCATGTGCTCCACCCATACTGCACCCTGTCACAATAATGTCACTTCTCCAAGAAATATCCTGAATTCTAGGGTACAAATTCATTTTGCAATATAATTAAACCATCTTTCCTGCATTTCTATTCTGTATCTTGGGTCACCGTTAATGTCTGACCAGCTTTTCCCTGTCACACTTCCCTACACAGAATAATTGCAATCTTCCTTGCTCAATATAGTCTGATAAGACATCTACCATCCCAAATTCTTCATATTGATTGCAATCTCCATCTTGTGAAGGAAATACTAAAACTGGCTTCCCAGCATGCCCATATCTTTTTAAATTCCATTTCTCTTCCAAGATTATGACTATATTCTTTTCTGTATTCTACTTGCATTTTTCTCCCTATAATTTTTTGTACTTTTTCATGTATAAAGTTTATAAACTCTTCCATTTCCTCTTTGTAGCAAATTTTGCTGTATACATATAATTTCCCATAGCTTCTGAAAAAATGTCAGGCATTCTTTCATCCATTACAATCGCATTTCCATATTTTTGCTTAATTTCATCATGTGAATGAACATAATTGTTATTATCACGACGGCTGGCATAAACACAGTAATTTTTTTCTAAGTCTTCATTCAAGTTTGCATTTCTAATTTCATCAAAAGCTACCATATCAGCCCAAATTTGATAAACATCTGTATTATTGGCATAGTTGTACATATCAGGAGTATACCCGCCTGCAGGACGCATATTTGCTTCCAGCCCAATATAATCACCTTTTTTACCTAATCCATCCTTATCTTCATTAAGTTTAAAAAATTCCAAGTGAACAAATCTGCTTTTCACTCCAAATCCTTTTATAGATTTTCTTCCTGCATCCAGCAATTTTTCAGGCATTTCCTTTTCCACATAATAAAAAACATCAAGCCCGTCATTTACAACATCCATAATTGCAGGTTCAAATATACCAGTTTCAAAAAGAGGATTACCATTAGAGTCAATAATGGCATCGTAAGATACAAGATCTCCATCAACATACTCTTCCATAATATATTTTACATCTTTATTACGATTTTCAAAAAATGCCTTTAACTCTTCTTCAGTTTTAATTTTATGAGTATCGCTCGCTCCAACTCCATTGTCAGGCTTGGTTACAACTGGATACCCAACTTTTTCAATAAATTTTTTCGCTTTTGTAGGTGTTGTCACTAATGAAAAATCTGCAGACGGCACTTCTGCCTTCTTATACGCTTTTTTCATTTTTGATTTTTCTTTAATATTAGCAATCTTGTCAGCTTTTATTCCTGTTGTAATATTAAAATCAGAACGAAGCTGTGCATCTTGTGCAAGCCAGTATTCATTATTAGATTCAAGCCAGTCTATTTTTCCATATTTATGAGTAAAAAAAGCCACTGCCTTCAATACTTCATCATAATTTTCAAGACTAGAAACCTTATAATATTCAGTCAAGCTGTCCTTTAATTTTTGATCCAATTGATCATACTCAATATCTACTATCCTAATATATTTACTCCATTCTTTTTCAATCTATCACAAAATTCCCAGTTTGTTTTTGGAAATTGTGGTGAAATATAAACGAAATTCATTTTCTATTCATCTCCTTAATTTATTTATAAATGATTTAATTAAATTAACTGTATTTCATTATATCATAAAAATATATATTTTACAAGTCGATTATGATACAAATTTCTCAAAATTTTTGATGCATGTATAATCAAGTGCAACATAAAAATTAATTTATTTATCAAAACTTTACTTATACTCATTCAAGTCAATCCCTTGATCCAATGCTGCAAAAATGCATCCACAATAACATTGACGATAAACATCATATTCTGCACACATATCGACTGAACGCTTGTAACCATTATTTTTCTTAAAATCTGATGGCAAATAATTTACATCAAAAATTTCTTGAATTTCTAATCCAAGAGTGTTTATTAATTGACTATTTTTATGAGGACTTAATGTTAATGCACTTCCAAAATAATCAAATCCTAACTCCTGGGCCTTTTTTGCAACAATGTCTAATCTCATTTGAAAGCAAACAGTACATCTTTCTCCACCTTCTTTTTCGTTCTCTAATCCTTTCACAGCTCGATAAAAGTCAGCTGGTTTGTACTCATCCTCAATAAATCCGACTTTATTTCCTGTTCTTTCATTAAATTTATTTATAAATTCCTCTTGTACTAAGGCTCTTTTCTCATATTCAGCTTTAGGATGAATATTATTGTTACAAATAACACTGTCACATCAGCATATTGCGTAGAAATTCAAAAGTATACAGTACTACAAAGGTGCACAACAGCTGTGGATCATTATTTTTCAGGACGAATATTTTTGCTTTTTCCAATCTGAAATTAATTTTGTCAAAAGTGTATGGTAATTGATTTTTGATTTGGATTCATTCTCTCTAAAATTTCTTTTTGCATTTTTATATCTTTTTCAATAAAATTTTCTTTATTTTTCCATAAAATTATTTTCTCTCTTTATTTTCTAGTTTTTATTATTTTTGTTTAAAAAAGTGGAATTATATTTAATCATATTGTTTGTTTTTTACAAAATTATATACTCAAAATTTTTTTAAACTTTTTGATTTATAAAAAAATTAGACTTGCTCAAATAATTGCAAAAACTAATTTTGAATTACTAAACAAGTCTAAAAGAAATCTATTTGTTTATTTTGTTATATTCTTCCAACGCTTTTTCAATACTTTCATTCCATTTTCAATTTCAATTAAATTATGTGTACAGAATGAGAATCTAGCTTCTTTTGTCCCTTTTCCAGGTGTTTTTGTAAAATCCAGGCCCTGGTGCAAATGACAATGTTTGATTTTTATATCTAAATTCTGTCAATAACCAAATTGCAAACTTTTCAATATCATCTACTGGCAATTCTGCGATCAAATACAAAGCACTACTTGGCTATATGTCACAACTCCAGGAATTTTTGAATATTGTTGTAAATCATACTCTTCTAACTTTATATTCCAATTTTTGTATTGTCAATGTAAGTTTCTAAAGTATTTATCAAGTTTGCACTTGCATATTGCTCAATCGTCGAAACTGATAATCTTGCTTGACAGAATTTTTAATGCTTGTGCCATAAAATCTTTGTTTTTAGAGCAATAACACCAATTCTAGCTCCAGTCGCACTATAATGTTTAGAAATACTATCCACAAGAATTACTCTATCTTCAATTTCTGGAATTGACATAAACGATTGATAAGTTTTTGCAATTTTTTTCATCATAAATAAATTGTCTATAAACTTCATCTGTAACAATGTATAAGTCATGTTTTATCGCAATTTCTTTTATTAATTCCATTTCTTCTGGTCTAAAAACAATCCCTGTTGGATTACTTGGGTTAGAAAACATTATTGCCTTAGTTTTTGGAGTAATTAATTTCTCAATTTCTTCTCTTGATGGCAAATGATAATGATCTTCAATCGAAGTTTCAATTGGGACTAATGTTGCATCAGCAATTCTCAAAAAACTGTCATAATTTGTATAATATGGCTCAGGCACTAAAACCTCATCTCCAGGATTACAAAGAGTTTGAAGCGTAATTTGAATTGCCTCACTTCCTCCTTGAGTAATCAAAAATTTCTTCAGGCAAAGATTAATATCATCTTTCGCATAAGATTTTTGAAAATGATTCTCTCAGCTCCATTATTCCTGCTGAGTTGTATATTTAACAATTTTTTTCTTTTATAGTTATTCAATCCTTCAAAAAAATGTATCTGGCGTTTCTACATCAGGTTGCCCAATATGTAATTGATACACTTTTACTCCGTTCCTTTTAGCTTCGTCAATATAAGGAACTAATTTTCTTATTGGTGAATACTGCATATTCAGTACTCTATCTGAAAAGTTTTTCATACTCATCCCTTTCTTTTATAAATCTATTTTTTTATTATATTTTTCATTTAATGCTTTTAAAATAACAAAAAGTTTCAACGTCCATTTCTCCACTATAATTTGATGGTCTAAAAATGGTGTTGGAATACCTTTATTACATTTTTAGTCTGTTTGTCCCAAGTTCCAGTTATACTTATACCGTATCCAAATTTGTTTAACTCTCTTTGAATTTCAGAAACAGGCATCATACTCAATTTAGTCGAATATTCTCTTTCATAATTATTTTTAGTGTCATTATCCTACCACATTCCGATATTATATTTTGTATATAATTCTTTCCAAGGGAATAATGGACCTGGATCAGATTTTCTTTGTGGTGCAATGTCTGAATGTCCTAAAATATTCGTTGCAGGAATTTCGTATTTATCAGCTAAAGTATTTAACTAGAACAGCAACTTCCTTTTATTTGGAAATCTTTATACGGCACAAATGTTCCACTGACATCTCCACCATTTACAATTTCAATTCCAACTGAAGTGTCATTTAAATTGTTTCTTCCTTTCCAATCACTAACTCCAGCATGCCAAGCTCTCTTATTTTCATCTACTAATGAATAAACTGGTTCTGATTTGTCATCTGAAACCATATAATGTGCACTTACCTCATTTTTTGTCAAAGTTTTTAACGATGAATCTCTATTCCCTGCCGTATAATGCAAGATTATGAATTTCTGTCTATAATCTTGCCCTTGAGAACTATACGAAGTATCTACTCTGATTGTTCCTGCTGAATTTGATATTGTTTCAGTTCCGCCTCTTTGAGCATCTGTATTTTGTCCGTTATTATTGTCATTTCTGCTGTAACCAGACTGATCCCTGATTACTTGCCCGTTATTATCAATACGTATTTCTATTGGTTTTTTTACATCTTTTGAAACATTTTGATTATGTGCATTCAATATATTTCCAACAGATAATATTGATGCTAAAAAAATAATAAATTTGCTATATTTTTCATTTAGTTATTATCCTCCTGTTTTAATTTTTATTGTATTAATAAACTTAATTGCCCGATAATTTAATTATTTTTAACTTATGGTGAATTATCCAGAAATTTAATTTATTGATTATTTCAATTTGCTTTTTGCTGCTTTTTATTTTATATTTTTTTATTTGCATTAACAGTATTTCCCATCTTTTAATTGAAAATAGTAAATGATTGCTAATATTGCAATGAAAAATTCTCATAATTGCAGTGACATTTGCATCAAAAATCTAGCCATATCATTATAGAAATTATAAAATTTATTGCTGAAATTATTATTAACAGTGCATTTCTTCTGCTTGCCGCAATGAAAATAAGCATTATTGATGAAAAAAATAAATAATACTCTTGTGCCGCCAATAAACGTAGTGTAGGAACTTGCAGTTGAAGCTATGTCATTTATATAGGGTGAACTTGTCAAAATTACAGGGAAATATTTATGCAGATAAGGCTCGCTATAAATATAAGGAAGCAAATTGTCAGATCTCTTGCATCTTTTTACCTTCCTTTTCTTTTTTCTGCCCTAGTTTTATCACCCTTTTTAGTTTCTATATTTTTCAAGCTGAAATACTGAAAGAAATAGCATGATAAAGAAAAACCAGTTCTACAATGCCCAAATATGTTGTATGTATGAAACAGCCTGTCATTTGTATATTCATGAAAAAAATTGAGTTATAAAAATCATAATTTACAAATATGTAAAGGACAGATGTCACTATTGCCGCTATTTTTTGTGAAAAACATAATCTACTCCTCCGAAAATCTATTTATCCAGCTTAGATAATTTGAATCTGTAATATTCAGGGCTCTATATTTGCCTGAAAATTAACATCATCATCATATATCTTGAATATAATTGGCGCAAGTATCTTTAATGTCTGCGTTTCAAATATTCCGTGAATATTCATGCTGTAAATAATAGGTTTTTGAAATTTTTAAAAAGCTGGCTGTTTGTCTGTTTTTATCTCATATAAAAAGCGCCAGAAGATTTATTTTTTAAGATCATTGTTTCTGTCTTCAAGCACTATGTCAATCTGGTCTGAAAAGAAAGTTTTTTATATCTCCAGGACTGATGTTCCTATGAATTTTGCTTTGTATCAAAAATTTTAATTTGAGCGAGAATAAAAATCAGGTTATATAATTTCTTTCATATTTTATAGAAAAATCCCTTTCAAAAGAAAGTGCTCACAGCTTTTAGCAGGTCGTTCTGAACGCTATAAATATTATTTTCATCATAAATTTTATTAACTAAAGTTGATTTTTGTTCATTAAATGTATCATAAAGATAAATTTCAATCTCATATTTTTCCACATTCGGCATTTTTAAAATATTTCCTGCTAAAACAAAGTTCAAGTTATTATTCTGCTGTCTTATCAGTTTCATATAATCTATGCTGTAACGTTTTTAGATACGAATAAACTTTCTTTGTTATAGGCTACTGCCAGCTGATAATTTAAAGTTTGTCTTATAATGCAAATTCTCGTTTAAGTACAATGGCAGCGAAACAGCCAGATTTTCAGCTAATTCTGATTTTTCTCCTATCGAAGTGAATGTCAGTATAAGGACATTTGGCTTTACCCTTCTGCTTTGATTTAACATAAACTCTGGATGATTGAACTCATAATACCAAATTAGCTTGTTGTTGAAAAAGTGATTTGAAGCACTTTTCATCGTTATTTAAACTTTCAAATTGCTTTCATTTTTCCAAAAATAATCTTCATAATACATAAATTTCTTATAATGCTCAATCCAGGAACTTAGATGTAAAGTTACATAATTCCAGCCCTTCCTTATACAAGTTTCTCACCTTATAGTATTTTTAGAACATTTAAGGCAGTATACGCATTATGCTTTTTCTGGATTATAGTATGCAAGCACATATTGCTTAAACTCATCGTAAAGTTCATTAAGAATATAAATGCTTGATGTAATATACATAACTTCTGAATTGTATCCAGATTCCTTTAATGCATTTATTAAAAAGAAATTTCCGCTTTCCTTATCGCCTTTTTTAAAGAAAACCATCGCTCTCATCATTTTAGCGCGCCAGTTCCCGCTTATTTCAGACAACTTCTCAAGTTTGCTTTCATATTCCTTAACATTTCTCCGTTTAACAATGTCAAAGTACTTTTTAAATGCCGTTGCTGAATTTGGATTAATCTCAAGCGCATCGTAGTATTTTCTTTCAGCTTCAGGAACTTTTCCACAAAGCTCCAAAACTTCTGCATATGCTATACAAAGCCCTTCTGTAATATTGTCAATATTCAAATTTTTTTCATATAGCTCAAGTGCATTTTGATAAGCTCCAGTTTTTGTATGATAAGTTCCAAGTAAAATCATTTTTCTTTCAAAATTTTCATCTGCCGCATAAAATCTTAATACAGCTTCCTTTACTTCCGTATAAACTCCCTTGGAAAAAGCATCTTGGATTATCGGGTACAGCCCATCCATATTATTCCAGTTTTTTCTTATAGATGGATACAATTTTTTATCAAGCCAGTCTTTTTTTGGCATCTTAAATTCTTTCCCAAAATCATCATAATAGGAAACTTCCGTAAAGTCATCTGAATAATTGCCATTTTCCATCATTTCAGACTCATTATTTGCAATATCGTAAATTTGCCTTCTGATTTGAGCATTTTTAGCGGCATTATTATTTCCGCTGCCAGCTGTTTCCTTTTCCTTTTCTTTCTCCTTCTTTTCGGAAGATTTAAAAAAATCAAAAATCCCCATACATCCTCCTAACTAATATAATACTTATACAGTAAAAAAATCTAAAAATTCAATAAGCATAATATTTTTTTACTTGACGAGACAAAAAACTCATTTCTTTTGTTTCCTGCCATTATAATATACGTTATTCAATTTTATGACTTTTACAAATACCTAAATATAATATTTATAGCGATTATTTTTCTTTTTAAAAATTTTTTTAAAAATCTAAAATGTAATCACTATATTATTGTTATGCTATAAATAGTATAGCACAATTTTTAAATAATACATCTTTTTAAATAATACTTTATTATTTTTATCACAAATATTTTGAAAACACAACGTACTCAAAATGAAAAATATTTATTTTTATTAAAAAGTGGAATCGCTAAAAATTCACTTCAACTATTTATATTTATTCTGATTTTAATTCGAATCATCATTATTTTTCATTCTTTATTTCAGCTTGCTTTTTAAATAATCGTATTCAACGTTTAAAAAAATACTACAATATTCATTATTATTCCAGCAACTCCCAAAATTCCTGAAAAATCCGCATATAACAGAAGCTGCAAATCCTACATAAATTGGCATAAAATCAAATACTGAAAAAAACAAAGGAACTACAAATATTAAACTTGCCAGTACAATTATAATTACTGGAACAATTATTCTAAATCTATAGATAATTTCAAATTATACTTAAATGATTCCCATACTTTTTATATTTCTAATATAGAATATTTGAAAAAGTAAAGAGTATTTAGGATAAAGGCAAGAATAATCGCAATATAAATTATAATTGGTATTGCAATTATAGTATACCCAACAAAACCGAATTAGTCGCTTTATATAGCAATGCCAAGAATTGTTGTGTAATATCAAGATCATCACTACAACTGTAATTGCAATTACAAACAGTAAGTACAGTCCAATATACTTCAAATATTTAATAAAAGCATTTTCAAACCGATATTCCTTTTTTCCTTTTCCTTCAATTTTTATAACCTGACTTCATATAAATTATTACTCTTAAAAGTCCTAATCCAAGTGATACTATAACAATGCCAAAAAGTACTAAAAAGATTTGAAAAAGTGCTCCAATAATACCACGGTTATATCCAGTACTTTCTGCAATTTTTAAACTTATTCCAATATGCTGCATCAATATATTTGAAAAAAGCAGCCAAGCATTTCCAAGTGCAAGCAAAATAAACCATAACTTATTTTCTTTCAGAAACACTTTTAAAAAGTTCAAATGTTTTTGCAAAATATTCTCCTAAATTAAGTTTTCTTTCAAATAGATCTTTTTGGATTTTCAAAATTCATAGTTCTCTCCTTTTTATTTTAATTTCTTTAAATCCATATATTCACATTAAAATATACAAGATTTTCTGCTATTATTGTATATAAAGTTGAAAAAGTCTTAACAATCCCGCCAGTTACTGATGTAACTATTCCTAATATTTGTAAATTTTGTAATTTTCCAATTGTTATTCCAGTAAAATAATTTAAAAGCATAATTGATAAAAAGTAATTAGTGCAATCATTATTATTGGAGCAATATTCTCAATCTTTTTCCTTTGCTTAAATATAAGTTATATCTGAATGCTTCTACTAAATTGACATCCCTTAAATAGTATATTTGCTGTAAATATAGCACATTAAAAATAAAGTGAAATATGACAGACACTATAAATAATGCGGAAGAACTGTCTAAAGACTAATGAAAATACGACAATAAAGCATTATTAGAGCCAATCCGATAATTAAGTATACAGCCATCATGATTATAAATTTAAGTGTAATTTTTCCCCAATTTAAATTTATCTTTTTATTTTTCTCTTTTTCAGCATCTTCTTCCATCTCAATTTCCAGGCCTGCCTTTTTCGTATAATTACTGCCACAAACTGAAGAATCAGTGAAATTAAAGCATATAGCAAAAAGCATGGAAAATAGGCTGGATAAAAGGAAGCATATTCATTATATTTATATTTTCTGCATCTTTGTATTATTCACTTTTTGCAAATTCATACATTTTTACTGCCTGTTCTGTAAATGAAAATGTAATAAAAAGTACCATGACGAGTTGAAAATACAAAATGTGAAAAAAACTAATAAAGGATGCTTTTTCACAAACATTTTAAAAATTTCAAATCCATTATTCAAATATTCCAGCATTGAAAAATATCTGCTTCTCATATTATTTCTCAAATTATATAAATCCATTAAATCTCTCCTCTCCTTTTTATTTTAGTTTACTAAAGTTGCAATGTGTTCTAACAAGCATTAAAATTATAGCACACTTTATTTATTTTTAAAAATTTTTATAACCACATTTTTCTAAAGGCAAATCTAATTTTTTATTGGTATAATAAAATCAATGATTAAAAGGAGGAAAATTTATTATGTTAAAAATCAATAATAGTATTATTTTCATGTTTATCTATAAATATCTTGTCATCAGCGGCAGCAGTTCCAAAAGTTTATGCTAAAAGAAGCAGTGAATATTCAGCCCAGTCTTCACGTGCATTAACTTCATACTATAGCACAGTTGACAATGTTGCAATTGCTGAAATTTTGCTACAGTAAAAAGAAACTGGACAGCCGTTTACTGGAGTATACGTTGAATTTGACAAGACTGGAAATGCTCAGGCTGTTAGAAATTATCAAAACGGCACATTAAATGGGCCTATGTTTTTATACTATCAAAATGGTAATTTGCAAAAAGTTGTAAATTATGCAAATGGTGTAAGAGAAGGTGAAGATATCGACTTTTACGGAAATGGTAATTCTAAAGCTATAAGAAATTACAAAAATGGAATGTTAAATGGTGCAAGTTACGATTTTTGATGAATTTGGACGTTTAACTTCATCGCTTGAATATGCAAACAATATAAAGAACGGAAAAGAAGTAAAAAGTTTCAAATGGAATTGTCACAAATGAAAATACTTATGCAAATGGACAATTAAACGGAGAAACAAAATCATACTATTCCAACGGTATTGTACGTTCAAATAAAATTATTCCCGTAATTACAGAAATGGGCAATGGACTTGGAACTATGAAAATGGTACAAAAATTAATCGAAAATTATCAAAATGGTATTATTACCGACATTTTAGGCTATTCAAGAAACGGTTCAAAGGAACGTGAAATGAAATTAGTAAATGAAACGGTAACTTCACTCAATATTATGACAACGGAAAAGTCAAAAGCACAAGGAGCTTTGAGAAATTACAAAAGCTTATGGAAACTGGACTTTTTATAACAAAAGATGGTTATGTGACAGATACACAAGCATTTTTATTAAAAATGATTGATTTTAAGAAATAGTGTATAATATATTAGAGGAGATTTTAGAAAAAAATTTTTATTTAGAAAAGTGGTGGTAAATATGAAAAAATTTTTAGTTATCTTAATGTTTTTATTAAATGCCTTAGGATTTTTCAGCATTAAAAACAGTATTTATTCTGTTGAAAAAGATATGACGGAAAGTGGAATTCATTTGTAAAATTAACAGTTAGAGATGGGAAAATAATTGGCGCTCAATATGATAGAAAAACCAAAAATGGTGAATTATTTTCAATGAGCCAGAATTCATTCAGAGATATAGCTCTTGAAATCTCAAGAAGCCTTATAAATTCACAAAGCGTAAGTTCTGTAACAGGAAAAGATGCAAAAAGCAGTATCAAATTTAAAGAAATGTCAAACTTTTTGATAGATAAAGCCAATAATGGCGAAACTGGAGATTTTTCAAATGTAGTTAGACAATTAAAATTTTTCATTTTTATAAAAAAACTAAAAAGGAGTTCTCTCATAGTTAATCTGTGAGGTTGCTCCTTTTTTTCTTAATTATTTTCTTCTAAAAATTTTAAAAATTTTCCGTATTTTTTTCTATCTTTTCATCTTCCACTAATTTTACTTCAAGAAATTCTCCAATATTTTTATAATCTATAGCTTCTTTTTCAAATTCTTTTTGAATAATCAGCTTTTTCAAATACAATATCTGTCTTTCTGGAACATAAAAAGTATTTTTCTATTATATGGCAATATAAAAACATAAAAATACATCTTTACTTCCTATCTTCCATTTCCATCCAACTAAATGCCTTTTTAAAATTAAAATTATATAGCCTAACTGTCTCATTAGGTGAAAATCCATAATTCATTGCATAAAGTTTTTCTTTTGAAATCAAATTCATGAACATACCAAAAATCATATTCCCCCGATTTTTCTTTTTACAAGTTTAATTCTCTCATCTTTTTAGAAAAATAAATTAAACTTCCTGCATAAATTGAAAATTATAAAAATAAAAATACTTATAACTATACTTTTTCTTTTCCTGTAGTAAGCTCTTACTTTCCAAAATAACTCTTCTAAAAATCTAATATGTCATATATCATTTTTCTCTCACCTATATGCAGTTTTAATTTTTAATATCTTAAATTTTATTTTAAAAGCATTCAATCCTGCCAAATTTAAGAAATTCAAGGTTTATTATAATGAGGCTGGAAGAAAAAAAGTCAACAAATGCCAATTCTTCTATTGTCATTCTATTTTTGAATACATACTGACAATGTATTAATTGATTGTGTCAAATCAATCTTAGAAGTTAATTGTGCCCCCTAAAATTACTCTGCTGTTTTATCATAAATTACTTTTTAATGTTACTTTTCATAAGTTGGCATAAATTCAGGGTCAGTAGTTGTCGATAGCAATTACGCTTTCCACTTCTATTCCTTCTTCTTTTGCACTTTCTTCTGTTAATCCAGTTGCCGCCATATTATTTTTCATAAATCTTTATTCCAGAAGTCCCTTGTGTCCCAATATGTCTAATTTTATTTTTCAAATAAATTTATACCTGCAACGTTCCCATTCTCACGGCATTTTGTCGCAAGAGGAATATATACTTCCTTTTGTAAAGGATTATAAAATACCGAACAGCAATCTCCTGCCGCCATAACATCCTTATTACTTGTTCGCATATACTCATCAACTTTAATCGCTCCATTTGGCAACATTTCCAGCTGTCCTTTAAATAGTGAAGTACTTGGCAAGAATCCAACACACATAATTACCATATCAGCTTCATATTCATTTTTGTCAGTAATTACTTTTGCCACATTTCCATTACTTCCTTCAAATTTCAAAACCTTTTCCCCAGTTGCAAGCACAATTCCCCTTTGTTTAATCGATTCTTCAGCAACATCTGTAAATTCCTTATCAAAATATTTACTAAAATTCTTTCTTCAGCATCTACCAGCACTAACTTCTTTCCCATTATCCTAAATGCTTCCACAAGTTCCACTCCAATATACCCAGCACCAACAACAACAATTTTTTGAGAATTTTTTGCCCTTTCAATAATTTCATTTGAATGATTATAATTCTTACAAAGCAAAATATTATTTAGATCAATTCCTTCAATTGGCGGAATAATCGGCCAAGAACCTGATGTAATAATCAATTTATCAAAAGTTTCATCAAATTCATTCCCATTTTCAAGATTTACAACATGAATTTTTTTACCTTCAATATCAACATTTTTAACTTCATGTTTCATCTTTGTATCAACATTCAATTCCTTTTAATTTTTCAGGCGAAGAATAAAATAACCCTTTTAGGGATCCTTCACCACTCCTCCAACGATACAATGCAATCCCGCAAAGAAAAGGAACGAAATATTATCATTTCTTTCAAATACAGTTACCTCCGCTTCAGGATTCATCTTTCTCAAATTCAAAATTGCCGCCGTCCCAGCATGCGTACATCCAATTACTACAACTTTCATATCTATTTCTCCTTTTCTATCAAGATATTATTATTTAAATAATAACAATTAGTATATCAAATTATTTTTCTCAATCTATTTAATTATACTATATTTTAGAAAAATCAATCAGTTTTTTGTAATTTTTACAAATTTATATTTAAATAATATTTTAAAATCTAATCATTCAAAATATATTTTTCTCTTGAGGAAGCATAGATTCTGAAAAAGTTCCATTTTGAATACTGTTTCTCATCTCAATAACTTCCTCTGTTATATCCGTTATATTTACAATCCACTCATTTACATATTTTTTTACCGTTTCTCCCTTTATGCCTAACTGTATCGCTCTTCTTCCTATTGGATTGCCATAAATATCCCTATCAGGATCCCATTGACATCTCACTTCTGAATTTTCCAATTTTTCTTTCCATTCCTCCTTAGATAAATCAGAAACTTCTCTAAAAGATGAAAGTACAGAATTTTTCACTATTTCATCAAATCCTTCCCTTTTCAGGTCAATTGCCAGTATTCTTTCCTGTCCTTGCTTACTGGCCCAGCCACTTCTGTACATCATCCATAAAAATGATGGCTTTATCCAGGTCATTCTTGTAAGACTGAATTTACTTCCAAACTTTCCTAATTTTAAAGCCTCGTCTGCTATTTCATTATTATATGCCTGATAAACTCTTATTGTTTTATCATCAAATACAGCATAAATATTTCTTTCCTCTTCTTTTTTCATAATTAATCCTTTCATTCAACATCCTTATTTGTAAAGTCACATCTGTTCAGCTGTTCCATTGCATGTTCTCTTATAGTCTCTTCTTCACTCTGTAACAACAATTCCAATTTTTCTTTCGCCTTAGGAGTATTTATATCTCCTAAAAGCAAAACAACATTTTTCTGACTAGTGCAAAATTATCATCCCAACGGTATTTTTCAAAATTCAAGTTGCTAATTCATAAATACAATCTATCGTAGAAGGTAATTCTAGTTGCTGGAGATAAAACACTATATCTTCGTGTTTTCCATGCCATTCTTCTTTTGTTAATTTGCATAAAATATCAACAAATTTTTCACTGTATAATTTGAACATGTAAATTGCTGAAATTAAAATATACACTGTCTCCATTTTTTCATTATATGCTTTTTCCAACTCTGTTTTTATATACTCTATTCTTTCATCATCATTTTTTAAAAATTCCTTTTTGTAATTGTTGAAAACTTATTTGTTTTTATATTTTTCCAACATTAATTTTTTTAATTCTTAAGAAAGATAGTATTACTAAAATTATAAAAATTTCAAACTAAATTTTTATTATATTTGGAAGAAAAAAATAAAAACTATCTTTTTTTAAATAAGTAAGAAATTTAATGATAAAATTAAAAATTTATTTATGTTTCTTTCTAAAAACATCACAAATAAAAATTGAGAGTTTCCATATGCTATAAAAATTTATATAAAAAAATTTTTACACACTTACGGACACTCTCGAATAAATTCAGAATTATTTATTTCTTTATAATATAAAATTATCCTCCATAAATTCAATCATTTCTTCTATATTCTTTTTCTTTTCTGGATTCTTGGTTGGATCATCTTTAATATTAAATTCAAACCACAATATCTTACCTTCTTTTAAAAAGTTTTTATAGTACGATACTCCATTATAATATTTAGAGACTGCATACAATTATCTCCATTTTGCTTTTATAATCTACTTTCCCAAAAGATGAAAATATACTGATCCATAAGTTCTTTTATTTTTAAATTAAATTTATTTTCAGAAGCGCCAACAAATATTTTTAATGTCTGAATCTTTGTCCTAAAAACTACCCTATTCACTATCCCCAAATTACTAATTTTTATAATCTTGAGGAATAGCACAATAAAAATTGAATAACTTATCTATATAAACATTGTATTTTTCATTTTTATCTGCTTTTTCACATAACCATTTTCAAATTTCATTAAAAATATTAGTATTTTTCTACTTTTTCCAGAAATTGTAGCTATTGGTGATTTTTCTCCTCTTTTTGAAATTCATAGAAAAATACTGCCAATATCAAAACTAAAACAGAAATTATAATAACTATAATTTTAAAAATTTTTTGTTTATAAAATCATTCAATTCATAAGCTTTAAATCCTTTTTGGGATTTCTCCTGTTTCTATCAATTGTTTTTATAAATATTTTTATCCTTCACTATTAAACACCACTTCAAAACTTTTTCATTAATTTTAATTTTTATTATTTTCAATATTATTTATATTGAAAGCTGTATTTTTGATTTCTTTATAAATGGTTTTTCAAATCTGCTCCTGAAGGTCTTACTCTAACAACTTGTTCTTCTGGCTTCAATAATTTATTAATTCTATCTATCTCTGTATTTTTCATTTAAAAGATTTTTCATAAATCGAAGAAATTATTTCTTCACTGATATTTCCAATACTTTTGTCTTTTCAAAAAATCCTGCAACATTTCTTTACCAATTTCTTCAGTAGGGTTATCCATTTTAAGATTTTTTATCAATTCTGCCCTTTCTTTTTATTGCTTCATCTATTTGATCATAAAAATTTGTTGCTGCCATTAAAACAACTTTGGAAGTATCATGTCGTATTCCGCCTTTTTTGATTTTTGCTAAATAATCTAGTAAGTTCCTCTAACCATTGGATTAAGAACTTGTATTCCTGCTAACAGATCAAATTCATCAAAAATAATAATACTCCTTTATATTTGTTGTCATTTCCGAAAAGCCTTTTGGTTTCATTAAAAATAAGTTGTATATTTCCAAGTATATCTCCATTCGAAGAAAAAAATCTTTTGCTTAATACTTTAACATAATATAGATTATTTTCCTTTGCAATAGCTTCTGAAATCATAGTTTTAGCATTTCCTGGAGGTCCATAAAGAAGTATTCCATATTGATTTTCTATACCAAAATCTTTTCTTCTATTTCTTCTTTCACTTGTATCATTTAAATAACTTAGAGTAACAGTTATATCTTCTTTTTAATTTATCATATCCTAGTATATCTGAAAATCTTGTATTTATTTCTTCAGGTTTTTAAAAATTTGTACTCGTATTTTTCGTTCTAAACTTTTAATTAATTCCTCTTCCTGATGTTCTAAAACTTCTAAAAATAGTCTTTCTGTTACTTCATCATCTTTTAAAAACTTAAATCTATTTCACCATATCTCTCTCTAACTAGTTCACATAATAATAAAGTTATCTATGTCTCTTCCTGACATATTTTTCTGTTTTTGACATATTTCATATTGAAAACTTTTTCTTTAAAAAGAAAAATTATGTTTTAGTAATTTTTTTATGAAACAATTCTTTTCTTTCTTCATGTTCTGGTAAGTCTATTGTTATAATTTTCTGATAATCTACTTCTAACTGCTGAATCAATTACATCGACTCTATTTGTTGCAGCAATTATAAATATTTTTGTTTTCCAGTTTGCATTCCATCAACTTCGACTAAAAATTGATTTATTAAATCTTCAACAAAACTATCTGTATCTGTACTTCCTCTTTGACCAAATAAAGTATCAACTTCATCAAGAAATAATATTGTTGTCTGATTTGCTCTTGCTTTTTCAAATAATCTTTTAACATTTGCACTTGTATGTCCTATAAATTCACCTTTTAAATCAGCTAATGTTGGTGCTAAAAAAAAACAATCATTTGCAATAGCTTTTACCAAAAATGTTTTACCAGTTCCGGAGGTCCTGTAAGAATAAATCCTTTCCTAGAACTTTTACCTTCATCATCATTAATAAAATTATCAACTGCTGCAAGAATAGATTTTTAATATCTTCTTTCAATATTACATCGTCTAACAAAACTTTTTCTTCGATTAGCTTTTCAGTCGCTATTTCAAAATGCTTTTTATCTATTTCGTACCGAGATTTTGTTTAACAATATTATTATAAATCTAATAGCTGATTTTAAGTGTATTACTTGAAGAAATAGCTGAAGAAATTTCTTTTAAATCATTTACAATCGTTCTCATTTTTGGTTATCCAGTTCTGTTTTCTGATAAATATTTTCTCAAATAAGTTATTTGTATTTTCTTCACTAGAAGGATTTCCTATAAATATAGAGTTATTCTCTAAATCAAAATCAAATCCTTTAATTAAATCTATATTAGAAACTTTTACAATTATTTTAACATTTTTTATTTTTTGACCAATCTTTTTATATATTTCACATAATTTAAAAGCATTATCTTTTGCTTGAGATGAATAAAAAGATTAGCAAAGCCATTCCATTTCATCTATAAAAATAAAATATTTCCCTGGATATTGATTTATCTTTTCTTCAATCAATTTTTAATCTATTTTTCAAATAAAGAACCTTGATTATTTGTTGCATCTTTTTGTTTCTTTTGAATTCCCTTTATTCTCTTGATCTTCTACTCCTTCAAAAATCATCATCAGGTTGTTCTTGTGCAAAAATAATTTTCTGTCACATCTTCTATATTATTTATATTTTTCGAATACGTTTATATTTTTTTGAATTAATATAGATGTATCTATTAGAAAATATAATATCATCAGTATTAGTACTTAAAGAAGCTATTTTAAAAGTTTCTTCTGCATTAAAGTGTACCTCTAACATAATCATAGAAAAAAGTCTCATCCTCTTTCATTCCATGATAATATTTTTTTCCTTTATCTAATTCTGTTCTTAATGGTTCAATAAGTCTATGTTTTTAACATCCCCTAATCATTATTTTTTTATTATTTTTTGTAAATCTTTAAATTCTTCAAATGCTTCATTGTCATCAAAACCTTCTAAATTAGCAATATCTCTTGCTATTTTTTTCAATTTCACCTTGTATAACTGCAAATTCTTTTTCTTTCTTTCTAAAATTTTTCCCTTTCTTGTTGTAATTCTATCTAATCCTTCTTCAGAAAAACTTATTTTCAATTCTTCAACTTCTTTTTAAATTTTCAACTTCATTATAAAGAAATTGATTTTCAGCTCCTTTTTCCTTAATTTTTTTCTTTTTCTGAGACTCTAATTCTTCTTTTTTGTTTATTATATTTTTCTATTTGTAAATTATAAGTTTTAATCTTTTTATTTGAGTATCTTTTATCTTATCGAAATTGCTAAAAACCTCAAATTAGTAATTAAAATTCCACTTATATCATAACCTTGATCAATATATTTCTTTTCATTGTTCTTCATATGATATATAATTTTTACAATTTCTTCAGTTAATGGGAAAAATTGTACAAGATTTACAATTATATTTTCATATTTATTTTCTTCACTTATTTCAAAAATTTTCTCTATTTCTTTATAAAATGTTCCAATGTTTTTCTTCCCTCAAAAATATAATAGATTACCTATATTTTCTTCTGATTCAAATATTTCTTGTTTTTGAATTTTCTTTTAAAATTTCCACTAGATTTTTCTAAATCTGGACTATTAGTCATCTTATTTTTCCTCCTTATTATTATTTTCTTCATTATTTTTTGTTGACATTTATTCTTTTAGTACAAAAAAATGAAAAGGTCCTTTTTATGGTTTTTACATACGATATTGCTTCATTTATGATTTCATTTACTTCTGTATTTTTAAAATATAATCAAAATCTTCATTCTTTAAAAGCTTTTTCTAGTTCTTTTATTCCATCTTCAATTTTTAACTTTATACTCATAACTTTTATAACTTTTTGCACATCTTGTAACTCTTCTAAGTATTCCATTAAACTTATTTTTCTTTGATTTTAAATTCATTTATTGATACATTTTATTGATACATTATGACTACTGGGTAAAAAAATTTTTACATTTATTTTATGTTTTTAAATTTTTGAATTTTTATTTCACATTCAGATTTCATTTTTAAAAATTTTGATATTTTTTTATTTAATTCATCTTTATAGTTTGATACTTTTTCATATTTTTACAATTTCTTCATTTGAAGTTGTTTCTAACTCTTTTAATATTTGTACAATTTCAAAAATATCCTTCTTTTTAAAAATTTCTCAGCTATATTTTTATCAATATCATTTATCTCTTCATGAATTTTATCTTTCATTCTTTGTCCATTTTCAGTTATTTCTTTTTCTACTTTCAATTTTTCTTTTGTTTTCTATTTCTGTTTTCTCTTCAGCAATTCTTATTTTTAATTTTTAACTTCTTCTTCTAAATTTCGATTTTTCATTAAAAAGAATTTTTATTTTCAATTATTTTTACTTTCAAGTTCTTTTTCAGATTCTAATTTTTCTTTTCTTACTTCTATATTTTTATTTTGTAAATTATATTCTTTAATAATTTCAATTTCCTCATTTTTCTATAATATCAAAAATTACTTAAAAATATTTTTAGTCCATCAATTAAAAATTCTGTTTATATCGTAACTTTGTACTATATATCTTTTTCATTTCTCTTCATATGATACATAATTTTTTACAATTTTTTTCAGTTAATGGAAAAAGTTGAATAATATTTGTAATTATATTTTCATATTCAATGCTTTTTTTCATTTGTTTTAAAACTTTTCTCTATTTCTTTTATAAAACAACAAAACTTTATCGTCTCTTAAAAAATATAACAAATTATTTATATACTTTTTAGATTCAACTATTTCTTGCTTCGAATTCTAATACTTTTTATTAAATCATCTAAATCTAAATTATTACTCATCCATTTTTTCCTTATTTCTTTAATGATGTCTTATTATTTTCTTCCTTTGTTTGAGATGAATTATAGAACACTCCTATTATTTTTTTGTTATATCTTGTATCATTATACCTTCTTCTTCAAATTTATCTTTTAAATTTTTTTCCAAGTAGTTCCAATTTCCTTTTTCTACTTTCAGTATGATCTATATCTATTTTAATTTTACCTTCTTCATCAACATTCACTTCATCAAAATCAATTGTTTCATCTCCTACTTTAGCTAACAACTCTAAACCCATTATTAATATCTCCATTTATTTTTCTTGCTTCCACTGATAACCTAAATTTCTCATAACCTTTCTTATCCCAAATGTAACATCAATAGTTTTCATTTGTTGATCAAATTTTAACTTTGAATATGTTATCGCTTCATCTACAAGATTGTCTATTTCTTTCTCATTAGCTAAAATATAGTCAAATTCTTCGTTATTTAAAGCTAATTCTAATCGTTTCATTTTACTTTCGATTTTTCTACATATTCACCTTTTAACAAATTCTTTTTAAATATGTAATTAATCCTATTTTTTTCAGCTTTAGATTCACTTTTCATAATAATCCATCGGTCTATACAATCTTTTTCATCTATTTTATTTTTAAATTTTTGAATTTTTATTTTCACACTCAGATTTTATTTTTAAAAATTCTTGATATTTTTCATTTAATTCTTCTTTATAGTTTGATATCATATTTTTCTACATTTTTACAATTTCTTCATTTGAAGTTGTTTCTATTTCTTTTAATATTTGTACAATTTCAAAATATCCTTCTTTCAAAAAAATTTCTCAGCTATATTTTTATCAATATCATTTATCTCATTATTTATATACACTTTTACAGAATTAGCTTGATTTCTAATCTCTATTATATTTTTAGCTTTCTCATTAATTTTTATTTCTTCATTTATTTGATTTTTAACTTTTTTGCAGCTTGTAATTCACCTTTTAACAGTTCAATTTCTCCATTTGTTTTGTTTAAATTGTTTTTCAAGTATATTTTTTTCATTAGAAATTTCTCTATAACTTTTTTCTACTTTTTCAGCATCCCTATATTCCTGATCACAATACCAGTCTTTACCTTTAATAGAATCAAATATTTTTCTTAACTTCTTTATCGTTTTCTCGAACTTTTTTTATCTAATTCTTCATTTTTATTTTTATATTCATTATAAACTGAAGTATAATATTAATTATTTCAACATTTTTATATTTTCTAAGTACAATCTCTACTTCATTAGAAAGTTCTTTTTTGCATCTACAGAAAATTCTGAAATACTCATATTTTTCTACTACAAAGTACTCTCTTTCATATTCTACTGTTTTTCCTTTTAATATATTTAAGCCTTTTGTAATATTTTCATCAAATACATTTCTAGATTTATTTGCTCTATTTAATACACTACTTACTTCTGATGCTTTTCTTCCACTCATTTTTATACACTCTCCTATTTTACTAATTCTCTCAAAAGTTTTTCATAAAAATCCTTTAGGGAGGAATTCCAATCATAAATACTGTTTCTCCTTCTAATATATCAAATTGAATTTCTCTCTTTTTACTTTTTAACTTTAACATAGCTTCTTGATATTTATTTGATAAAAATGTATAGTTTGGTTACTACTTCCTCTCAATTCTTCTCCATTATCTAATTCCTCTACATATTCTCCATCAATAAGAATATCAATATATTTACAAAATTCATTACCATATTTTTAATAAGTTCTTCTAGTTTATATCCCGTATATACCATCACATCTAAATTTGTATTTTTCCTTAATCATTTTTAATTAAATTAAATACATCATTAAACTGTAAAAATGGTTCCCCCGCTTAAAGTAATTCCTGTCAAATTTTTCATTTTAGTATTATTTCATAAAGTTCTTTATTAGAATATTCTTTTTCCACCTTCTAACAATCTTCCTTCTTGATTAACACAATGTTTACAGTTTTTAAAACATCCCTGATACCAAATTACAAACCTCTTGCCAGGACCTAATACATATACTTCTTCAGAAAAATTTTTGAATTTTTGGCATTATTTTTCGTCCTCTTACTATTGCTTTTCATATTATATGATTTTTGTTTTTTACTCCTGGAACATAAAATTCTTCTACTGTTTTTAAAACTAAAAATCACTCGCTTTTTAGTATATCCTGCATTATTGATTTGTCAAATTTATCTTGATTAGGATCTACTGTTATAGACATCTTCCTCTTGGCCTTCCTCTAAAATATTTTCTCTAAAAATAATGATTTATTTCATCAATAAATTCTAATTCTTCTGTTGTTAAAGCTATTTTTTTCATTCATTTTATTATCTTTAAATTCTTTGTATAAATCTCTTAAAAATCTTCCCCATTCCCAAAAATTCCAACAAATTTTTAAAAGTTTTTATTTTCACTTTCAGAATTAATCTGACTATTAATTTTTTGATAATGATGAACATTTTTCCATTTTTCTTACTAGTGGTTTAAATTTAAATAAATAATTTTCTATTGTATTTAATTTAGTTTCTGATTCATTTAATCTAATTTTTGTTGTCTCTAAATTACTACTTGTTGTAGCTAGTTCTGATTCTTTCAATTGTAATTGTTCTTTTGTGTTATCCAATTTTTCTCTTTTGTCTCTAAATTACTTTTTGTTTCAGCTAGTTCTGATTCTTTTGACTTTAAATTATCTCTTACACCTTTTAATTCTAATTCTTTTGAGTGTAATTCTACTTCCTTTTTCAATTTCTCTTCATATTCTTTTTGAGTTTTTAAATTTAGATTCTATATCTCCTAGTCTACTATTCAAAGTTTCTAATTTTTCTTCCTGCTTAGATTCTATATCTCCTAGTCTACTATTCAAAGTTTCTAATTTTTCTTCCTGCTTAGATTCTATATCTCCTAGTCTGCTATTCAAAGTTTCTAATTTTTCTTCCTGCTTAGATTCTATATCTCCTAGTCTGCTATTCAAAGTTTCTAATTTTTCTTCCTGCTTAGATTCTATATCTCCTAGTCTACTATTCAAAGTTTCTAATTTTTTCTTCCTGCTTAGATTCTATATCTCCCTAGTCTACTATTCAAAGTTTCTAATTTTTCTTCCTGCTTAGATTCTATATCTCTAGTCTACTATTCAAAGTTTCTAATTTTTCTTCTTGCTTAGATTCTATATCTCCTAGTCTGCTATTCAAAGTTTCTAATTTTTTCTTCCTGCTTAGATTCTATATCTCCTAGTCTACTATTCAAAGTTTCTAATTTTTCTTCTTGCTTAAATTCTATATCTCCTAGTCTACTATTCAAAGTTTCTAATTTTTCTTCTTGCTTAAATTCTATATCTCTAGTCTACTATTCAAAGTTTCTAATTTTTTCTTCTTGCTTAGATTCTATATCTCTAGTCTACTATTCAAAGCTTCTAATTTTTTCTTCTTGCTTGAGATTCTATATCTCCTAGTCTACTATTCAAAGCTTCTAATCTATCTTCTTGGTTTGATTCTATTTTTTTCTAATCTACTATTCAAAGCTTCTAATTTTTTTCTTCTTGGTTTGATCTCTATTTTTTTCTAATCTACTATCCAAAGCTTCTAATTTATTTTTCAACTATTTTTATTTCTTCTATTGTATCATTCCTTTTATTTTTCTTGTTGAGTATCATTTTCAACTTTTTCCAGTTTCTTCATAAAAATTGCTCTCTATCTTTTTCAGTATCAGACATTCTACTTCTACTACGAATATTTTCATCTGTCTCTCCTACTATTTTTTATACTTTCTTGTTGATCATTATTCTCATCTTCCCTATTATTATCTTGACATGCTGGTTGACAATTGCCATCTCTATAATCTTCGCTCATTTTATCTTTTTCCTCCATTTTTCTAATATTTTATCTTTTCCTTACCTAAACCACTACTGTTATCAAGTCCTTTTTCCATTTCTATTTTCTTCCTTTCACAATAGCTTTCATTGTATATGATTTTGTTTTTTTACTCCTGGAACATAAAAAGTTTCTACTGTTTTTAAAAATTAAAAATCACTTGCTTTTAATATATCTTGCATTATTCCCTTATTAAATCTATCTTCACCTGGATTTACAATTATTAAAACATCTTCTGTCGCCAATAAATAATTTTTTAAAATATTTATTTATTTCTTTAATAAATTCTAATTCTTCATTTGTCAATGGTTCTTTTTCAGTCACTTTAATTTGTTTAAGCTCTTTATATAAATCTCTTAAAAATCTTCTCATTTCAAAAAATTTCAACAAACTTTAAAAAGGCCCTCTTTTTCATTTTCTGATTTAATTTTATTATTAAAAAAATATCAATGAAGGACATTTTTGACATTTTCTGTACCAACGGTTTATATCTATATAAAATTTCTTCCATCTTTGAGTATTCCTTCACTTGATTATTCAAATTTTTCTATTTTTAAGTTCAATTCTTCTATATTTTTCTTAAAGATACTTTCTCTTTTTGGCTATTTCTTGTTCCTTTTCATCTAGTATTTCTTTCTCTTTTTATTCCAATTTTTCCTTAAAAATAATTTTCTAGTTTAACTTTTTCTTCTTTTTAAATCTTCTCTTGAATTTTTCCTGGACTGGTTGTTTTAAATTTTGAAATTTCAAAAATTATTTTTCATTTTTGTTTTTCAATTTCTCTTTCTAATCTTTCTATTTTTCTTTTTAATTCATTAATATCTTCACCAGTAAGAAATTTTATTATCTTATTAATAACATCAGACATTATTTTCACCTTCTAAATCTTCACTTAATTATTATTCTTTAAAACCACTCTTTTTATCTCAGATGTTTCTAAAATATCCTCTTCTTTATTTTCTTTAACAATATATTCTAATTCATCGTCTCTAAAAGCTCTTATGTATAAAAATTTACCATTTTCTTCTTCATCAAACTCTAACGGCATTTCAAAAACATCATTTTTCTTCTTTCAAATCACTTGAAAAATATATTACAGCTTTTTCATTTTTAATTTTTGAGAAAAGTTTCCAATCATTTTTCTTTATCTTGTCTTGAAATAATAACTCTTAATTCTCCATTTTTAGGAAGAAATTTATATACATTTCCAAGCAAACACTTTATTTTTATATTACTATCATCTAATGTGAAAGTTTCTATATTTAATTGTCCGTAAGCAACTGCTGTTTTGGAGTAATTGCATATTTCTTTTCCTCTATTTTTTTCAGAATATGGATTTGTTTCATCCACTAAATATATTTTATTTTTCAGGAAATTTTTGTTCAATAAGATCACTCAATATTTTATTTTTACTGCATTTCCCGATTTAAATATATTTACTTTTTAATATATCTTCAAATGAATTTATTGACTTATCATTTTCTTTTATATTCTCAATATTATTTTCAAACGATGATCTTAAAGCATTAAAGAAATGATTAACATTTTTCTTGAAGAACATTTCTCAATTTATCTAATATTACATCTTTATTTGTAGTTATATTTACTTCAACAGTCTCATTTCCAGTTATCGTATATAGTGATAATGAAAGTGTATCAACAACTTCATCTTCTTTTACCTTCAAATAGCAATCTAGAAATTGCCTCATTTACAATAATCAGATTTAATTTTGCAACAACTGAATTATTTAGTAAATTTTTCTTGCATTCCATCTGTTATTTTTTTCTTCTCTAAGTTTAGGAAATGGTATTTTTGTTTTCTTTAAAAAGATTCAATATTAGTTTCATCTTGATATATCCAGTAAGACATTCTATTTATAAGTCTTTCTCACCAATTTCTTCATTACCATCTACACCTAATATCTCAATAATAGCATCATCATCCTCATCTTCACTTTCTTTAAATATTCCAAATGAAAAATCAAGAGTTCCTCCACCAAAAATCATATATTGCAAAAATACTCTCTAGGATTTTTATCTAATTTTTAAATAATTACCACAAATGGCTCCTACATATGCTACAGGTTCAGAATATTTCATATTTACACTAAATATTGGTCTTTCTTTTTCATCAACTGCATTTTGTAAAGAAATAGGCAATGATCTTTTTAATCCGTATTCAATAGATTTTTTTAATTTCTTTCTCAATTGTTCATTAAATTTTACAGGATAAGTAACTAAAAATTTAGTATAAATTTTTGAGTTATTTGGATTATTAATAGTTCTTCCTAATAGATAACTATAAAAAGCTATTGGATCAAAAGATTCATCATTTTGAGTTCAAAAATCATTTACTAACTTTATAACATCTTTCTCATTATTATCTTCTTTTTAACAGAAACCAGTGTTAAAGTTGTTTCTTTTTCTAATTCATAAGGTATTAATTTTATTTGAGTTAATATAGAATTGAGTTCTTTTTTTATTAGCATCTTTTATTAATTCTTTTACTGTATAACCAGAATCGTAATTTATCCCTTCATCATTATCTTCTTTATTTCCTCTATAAAATAATGGTAAATTTTTATTTTCATTTTTCCATTGTTTATATAAATCTCCCCATCTATAAATCATAATATTTGTAGGATTTTTCATATTTATTATATCCTTCTTCTATCTCATTTTTCTGATGACAATGTCATAAACTCTATTCTTCCACTATTAGAAATAGCTACACAAGTAGACGAAGTTCCAAAAATCTATTGATACTCTATCAGTATTTTTTTATAATTCCTTTATTTTTTCCATTGCTAAATCAGTATTATGAAAAAAATTATTTGTATTGGAAAGCAAATAGTTAAACTTCCTCATTCTCCTCTAATTTTTAATTCTAGATTTCCTTTAAATTTTGCATATTGTTCTTTTTCTTTAAATTCCTTTATGAAAGAATTAGAATTTAATTCAATATCGAGTATTAACTTTCCTTTCTCAAAAATATAAATTTTTGGAAATTGCTTCTATTTCTTCATCAAGAGAATCATTATCTTTTTGAAAAAAATCTTAAAGAATTTTTTATTTTTTAAATGTTTATATCTTTCTAAGTTACTAATTTCAATTTTTTAACTTTCTAATTCCAAAATTTGCCCAAATTCCTTGTTCTTTATCTTCTAAAAAAATTTTTTTACTTATACTTGACGTTCCAAGTAAATAATTTTCTGTATAATCAAAAATTTAATTCAGGAACTTCTTCGTTAATCTCTTCTATTTCCAAAGGTCTAATTATATCTAAAATTCGTTCTTTATCTTTTTGTGTTATTTTTCTTTTATGTAATTTGATAAATTTTTCATTATCATCATATGTCATTCCTTTTATTTTTTAAATCTTCATAATGTCTAATTGTATATTTTTTTATCCTCATTTTTCTAAATCAACTATCTCAACTTCATCATTAGAAAAATCTAAAAAAATTTATTGCTTCTTTATTCTTATATACGAATTCTACATTTTCTCCTTGTTCATTATGTTTTTACTGTAATTTCATTATTCATTTTTTCCTCCTATTTTTATTTTAAAATCTTTTTTTAATTTCTTTTTTACTTGGTAACAAAAATTTTTCTTCAAGAAGTATTTTCTCAGTATCTTTTATATATTTATAAATAGTACTTTGAGAAACACCATATTCAAATGCTAAATTTTTCCAGCGTACGATATTCACGACTATACAAAATTGTAATAATTAGTTTTTTTCAGTAGTACTTAATTTAGACCTTAAACTAATTTTTATTATCTAGAACTTTCAACATTTTTTTCAAAGACTTCTTTTTGAAACACCAAACAATCGTATATAATCTTTTTCTTTTAATTTTGACATATTTTTACTAATCATTTTTCATCACTTGCCTAAATTTTTTATTATTTCTTTCTTAAGATATCTAATTTCTCTTTTATTAGTTTCTAGACCTTCTAGAATCAAAATAATTCATTTCTGAGTTTTTGATAAAAATTAAAAATCATAAAATCTAATTTTAGTATCCTTATTTCTTTTTCTGTAAATTTCATATCTTCAGCAATATTTCTTCAATAAATTTTTCAATATCCATTTTATTTTTCTTTATGAGCTTTCTTTATATATTTATCTAGATCACAAGAAGATATACATAATTGTCTACTTATTTTTCAATTTGAAGTATATTTTTTTGGATGTTATACTGTAATAATTTGAAAGAAATAGTGTTAAAGTTTCTATATATTCTTTCTTAAATTCTATTTTCTTTAATCTAAAAGGATGAAGGTTTTTCTATTTCTATATTCAAATTTATATTTTTTTAGTTCTTCGATATAATCCTGTAAATCTCTGCTTACCAGTTCATCTTTTTACATCAAGAAATGAATCAAAATTTTTTTAACTCCTCTGATAAATTTTTATAAAATTTTTTTATTTTTCATATTTTTGCAATCCATTCATAATAATATTTTTGTTTTTAAAAATGAATTAAATCTATATGTATAATTATAATGTACTCTACTTTCGTATAATTTGTACTTTCTTCCATTTTTTGTATGATAAATATATTATTTATATAAAATATCACACACTCCTTTCTTTATATTTATTATTACTGTAGACTTTTTACTTCTCTTAAGAAATCTTCAATTTTTTTCAAAAAAAGTTTGTCTTTAACCCTTACAGTTAAAATAAGTTTTTTTAAATTTTTATATGAAAATTTCTATACTAAATACTTTGATTTTTAAGTCTTATGTTACTATTATACCCCATTATTTACTTTTATACAATATTTTTAAATAAATCCAATAACTATACATTAAATTAAAAAACGTATTAAATAGTATATTGATTAGAACAAATATTATCAAGCTATTATATTTAACACTATTTCTATTTAAAAATTAAAAAAATTAAATTCAGGTTTAATCTACTAAAAAGATTTATAATATCTAAATAATGTACGGTAAAATAACAATATTTGAAGGGTTACACAAAAATTTTTACACACCTTATATTATATTTTTGAGTTTACACAAAATTCTGTACACTCTCTTTTATATAACTTCATTTCATTATTATACGCCTGATAAACTTTTTATCGTCTTTTTCATCAAATACTGCGTAAATATTTCTTTTCCTCTTCTTTTCATAATTAATCCTTTTCATTCAACATCCTTATTTGTGAAATCACATCTATTTAATTGCTCCATTGCATGTTTTCTTATCATTTCTTCATCACTTTGCAACAATAGTTCCAATTTTTCTTTTGCCTTAGGAGTGTTTATATCTCCTAAAGCAAAACAGCATTTTCTCACTAATGCAAAATTATCATCCCAACGGTATTTTTCAAAATTTGAAATTGCTAATTCATAAATGCAATCTATCGTGAAGGTAATTCTAGTTGCTGGAGATAAAATACTATGTCTTCATGTTTTCCATGCCATTTTTCTTTAGTCAATTTACATAAAATGTCAACAAATCTTTTCACTATATAATTCAAACATATATATTGCTAAAAATCAGAGTATTCATACTTTTTCCATTTTTTCATAACATGCTTTTTCCAACTCTGTTTTTATACTCTATTCTTTCATCATCATTTTTTTAAAAATTCCTTTTTGTAATTGTTGAAAGCTTATTTCTTTTCTATATTTTTTTCAACATTAATTTTTTTCAATTCTTCAAGACTATTTTTTTCTCCATTTTTATTATTTCCTTGTATAATATAGTTACATTATACAAGCTCCTTTCTTTAAATTTTTTTATATTGATTATATATTTTTATTTATATAATATACTTAATTAGATAGAGTGACATCGGTTTTTCCTTGTTGTTTTAACTTCGTTAGAAAGAGTGATGCCTCTTCTGATAAAGTGTTTACGGATTAGTTAGATGTTGACGCTTCCTATGTACTTCGCATTTTTGAACAAAGGTAGTGACTTTTATCAGCTCTTGAGGACTTCTATCTAAAATATATTAACGGAAAAGTATGTTTTTATGTTTTTCCTAGGCATTGATATTGCTAAGCATAATCATGTTGCGTCATTAATTGATGATAACGGCAACTCTATTTTTAAAGCCTGTTCTTTTTCTAATTCCAGCAATGGGGCTGATTCCTTAATTGACAAATTAAAAAAATATTCTACAGATGATATCATCATCGGTATGGAAGCTACTGGACATTACTGGCTAGCCCTATACTCATGCACCTGTCAGAAAAAGATTTCAATATTATTGCTATAAATCCCATTCAAACTGATGCCTGGCGTCATGCAACTGAGATCAGAAAACGTAAGACAGATAGCAGCGACTCTGTCCTGATTGCTGACTTTATCCGCTTTGGAAACTTTCAAACTTCTTCCATTGCCGATGAAAAATATTTAAATCTTCGTAATATGACTAGATTTAGACATTCTTTAATCAAGCAAATTGGTGATCTGAAAAGAAAAAAATTATTGCCAACCTGGATCTAGTTTTTCCTGAATATTCATCATATTTTAGTTATATTTTTGGACAAACTTCCAAGAAATATTGCTTAACTTCAATACTGCTGAAGATTTTTAAAAATCTTAAGACAAGAGATTTTGAAAAAGTTTTTAAGGAATGTTACCTTAAAAATCTGCAACTATTAAATTAAACAGTCTTAAACAAATGTCCCAATCTTCTTTTGGAGTTAAATTTGCCCTTTAGTTCCTATTCTATACAGATTAAATGCTTAATTGAACAGATTAAGGTAATCGAAGATCAGGCAAAACTCATTGAGAATGAAATAGAATCAATTGTAAAAGACCTGAATACACCAATTTTTACAATACCTGGCATAGGCTATGTGACAGGAGTTGTCATACTCGCTGAATTAGGCGACATCAACAAATTTTCCAGTGATAAGAAGATAGTCGCATATGCTGGTTTAGATGCAACTGTTAACCAGTCAGGACAATCTGACGGACAGCATGGACATTTAAGCAAACGTGGCTCAACACACCTAAGAAAAGCCTTGTTTCAAGCTGCTTTGGTTGCAAGTACGAATGACACCATCTTTAAAGATTTTTATGACAAAAAACGCAAGGAAGGAAAGCATCATTTAGTAGCTGTAAATGCAGTTGCCCGTAAAATGTGCCATGTTATTTATGCAGTACTAAAAAAGAATGAACCTTATGTAGAACAAAAATAGAATAAATTAAAAATACATTAACCTAACTGACAGGTATTTTTGTTGTGCATAAATTTTTCAATAAATTTTATCTAAAAACTTTAAAATTTATGCTTGACTTTTTATAGTTAGTCTTTTCTTAATTTGAAATATTTTATTTGGATTAAGTATATTTCTTTATTATTTTGGTAAATTTCAAAAACTTTCTCTATGGTTTCGTTGTTGACATGTTTGTTAT